>Ga0105240_10000854_pt1 | contig 54945 bp, 58 predicted proteins | sample KBSC54metaG_FD_80426 | JGI IMG/M metagenome (GOLD analysis project Ga0105240, IMG submission 80426) | Corn rhizosphere microbial communities from Kellogg Biological Station, Michigan, USA - KBS C5-4 metaG | ecosystem: Host-associated > Plants > Roots > Rhizosphere > Soil | place: Michigan, USA... | reverse complement strand
TTCGCCTGGAGCGACATCGGCTCGTGGTCGGCGCTGTGGGAGGCGCTGGAGAAGGACGCGGACGGCAACGCGACGCGCGGACGCACGACGCTGCAGGCCACCAAGGGATCGCTGGTGTTCACCGACGGGCCGATGGTGGCGACGCTGGGGGTCAGCGACCTGATCGTGGTGGCGACGCCGGACCGGATCCTGATCGCGCACAAGGACAGCGACCAGCAGCTCAAGGCCCTGGCGGAGCGTGCGGACGCGGGGTGAGGCCCCTCAGTGCTTGATCGCACCCTTCGGTTCGCCCTTGGCGGTCTCCTGCCGGGCCTGTTCCAGCTCGGCGCCTTCGGGGCCGTCCAGGGCGTTCTCGGCCTCGCGGGCCTTCTTCTCGACCTCGCCGGATTTGGCGAAGGTTTCCTGGCCCTGCCGATAGCGGCGGGCGGCGTCGTAGTTGCCTTCGCCCTGGATGTCGGGGTCGGGTTTCGGGGTGTCGGCCATGATCTGGGACTCCTTTGGAGGTCGCCCTCAGGAATTCCCCGGCGCCGTCGCGGTTCCCTTAACCTTCGTCGCGCGCGACCGCACCCAGCGGCTTGGGGGCGCAAGGCCCTCAAGCCTGGGTGATCTCCGCCGCCAGGGCGCGCTTGTTGATCTTGCCCACGGCCGTCAGCGGCAACTCGGGGCGGAACTCGATGGCGCGGGGGCGCTGGTAGCGGGCGACCCGCTCGGCGAGCCAGGCGCGGAGCACCTCCGGCGTCAGGGTGCTGCCGGGCCTGAGCGCGACGAAGGCTACCAGCCGCTGGCCGAAGTCCGGGTCGGGCACGCCGACGGCGGCGGCCTCCTTCACCTCCGGATGGGTGAGCAGCACCGACTCCACCTCCCAGGGGTTCACGTTCTCGCCGCCGGAGACGATCATGTCGTCGATCCGGCCGCGGACGAAAAGGCGGCCGGCCTCGTCGCGGAAACCGACGTCGCCGGTCTCGATCCAGGCCCCTTGCGCGACCGCGGCGCGGCTCTGGACGCAGAGGCGGCCGGTCTGGCCGGTGGGCAGCGCCGCGTCCTTGTCGTCCCGGATGGTGACGTGCACGCCCCAGATCTCGCGGCCGATGGTGTCGGGCGCGGCGGCCAGGTCCGCGGGGGTGGCGAACATCGCCACCCCCGCCTCGCTGGTGCCGAACAGGTTGAACAGCACGTCGCCGAGCCGCTCGCGCGTCGCCACCGCCAGCGGGGCCGGCAGGGCCGCGCCGCCGGTGATCACGCATTTCAGGGACGAAAGGTCGGCGTCGGGCTCCGCCAGCAGGCGCTGGAGCATGGACGGCACCACGGCCACCACCTCCAGCCGCTCCCGGGCGATCAGGGCGCAGGCGGCGGGCGCGCGAAACTTCGGGACCAGGTAGACCGTCCGCCCGAGGGCGACCGCCACGATGTAGGCGGCGATGCCGTAGCCGTGGAACAGCGGCACGGCCAGGTAGCAGGACGGGTGGCGGTCCAGGCCCAGCGCGGTCACCAGGTGGACGAACAGCAGGGCGAAGTTGCGCACCGACGGCTTGCGCCGGGCCGCCTTCGGCGCGCCGGTGGTGCCGCCGGTGAGCACTACCAGTTCGCCGCCGCTCACCCGCGCCAGCCGCCGGTAGGACGCGGGAGCGGCCTCCAGCACGGCGTTGGACAGCAGCACCGGGCAGGCGGCGCCCTCGACCGACTCCCGCGTGCCGTCCTCGGCGATCAGCAGTTTGATGTCGCGCCCCTGGATCAGGGCGAGCAGCTGCGGGCTGGCCATCTCGGGATTGAGCAGGGTGACCCGCGCGCCCAGTCGCGAGGCGCCGAACACGGCCCGCACCAGCCCCGCGCCGTTGCGGCAGAGCACGCCGACGACATCGCCGCGCCTCACGCCGTGGGCGTCCCGGAGGGCGGCGGCCATGCGGTCGCACTGGGCGGCCAGGTCCGTGAAGCTGATCGAGACGCCGTCGTCGACCAGGGCGATGGCGCCCTTGCGGCGGCGGGCGGCGAAGCCCAGCAGGGCCGCGAGGTTGACGCCGCTGCCGGCCGCCGCGGCGGCGAAGGCGGCGACCGAGCCGGGGGAGATCAGGCCCGTCTCCGCGAGCCGGCCCACCACGTGGCCGAGGGACGTGCGCGCGGCCATCAGCTCAGCGCCTGACGCTGTTGCCAGAGGTTGATGGCCTCCCAGAGGCCCCGGAACAGCGACGAGGCCACGTGGGCGGGCGGCAGCCACCAGGGCGTCTGCCACCATTGCCGCGTCAGCATGGCCCGCACGACCCTGAGCGCCGCCTGCCGCGGGGCCATGGCCGGGACGTCGGCGTAATGGGCGGTGGGCGCGATCATCCGGGTACGGACGAGCGGCAGATAGATGCAGCTCACCCCCACGCCGCGCGCCCGAAGTTCCGGCGCGGCGCAGCGAAGCCACTGGTCGAAGGCCGACTTCGAGGCCTGGTAGGCGCCCCAGTAGGTGGGCGGCAGCAGCAGCACGTTGGCGGCGCAGACGTTGACGATCTGGCCACGGCGCGCCACCAGGCCCGGGATCATCGCCAGCGCCAGCCGGGCCGGGCCGAGATAGTTCACCCCGATCGTGCGGGTGATGTCGTGGAACCGGTCGAGCGAGGCGAACAGCGGCCGGCGGATCGACTTGCCGGCGTTGCTGACCAGGATGTCGGGGTGGGCGTCCATGGCGACCAACTGGGCCAGCAGGGCGTCGATGGAGGCCTCGTCGCGCAGGTCGCAGGGCATCGCGATCGCCTCGCCGCCCGCGGCCGTCAGTTCACCGACCAGCGCCTCCAGCTTGTCGGCCGTCCGGGCGACCAGGATGACCCGCGCGCCGGCCCCGGCCACGATCCGCGCCATCTCCTCGCCGATGCCGAAGCTGGCCCCGGTGATCAGCACCGTCTTGCCGCGCAGCCCACGCTCCAGCCGCGCCCGGCTCAAGGAGACGTGCGGAAACGCGATCCATTCGGCGAAAGTTCGCAGCCCCACGCCGCGGACTCTGGTCGCGCGGGGCGGCGAAGTAAAGCGCGCCGCCCCTAGCGAGCGCCGGCGGCGGGCAAATCCCCTGGACAGAGCTCCCCCGTCGGCGCCTCAATCGCCTAGAGGGGCCCTCCATCGCCTGGTGCGGCCGGGCCGTGCGCGGGGCCCCACCGCGCCTGGATCGGGCGGCTTTGCGCCCAGGAGGCTGAACGATGAGCGAACCGCAATCCGCGCCCCAGGGCCCCGATCTGACCCAGGGCGTCGATGCCTCCGAGGTCGCCGAGGGCGCGATGCTGGTCGGCCATGTGGGCGAGGCGGCGGTGCTGGTGGCGCGGGTGGGCGGCAAGCTCAGCGCCATCGGGGCCGAGTGCACCCACTATCACGGCCCGCTCGGCGAGGGCCTGATCGTCGGCGAGACGGTGCGCTGCCCCTGGCACCACGCCCGCGTCTGCCTGCGCACCGGCGAGGCGCTGGGGGCGCCGGCGATCGACCCGGTGGACTGCTGGCGGGTGGAGGAGCGTGACGGCCGGATCTTCGTGCGCGAGAAGGCCGAGGCCAGTATCGGCGGGCGCGCCAGGGGCGCGGCCGGCCCGCGCCGCGTGGTGGTGGTGGGCGGCGGGGCTGCCGGCTTCGCGGCGGCCGAGATGCTGCGGCGGGAGGGCTATGGCGGCGACCTGACCCTGCTCAGCGCCGACGCCGACCCGCCTTACGACCGGCCCAACTGCTCCAAGGACTACCTGGCCGGCAAGGCGCCGGGCGAGTGGATGCCGCTGCGGGACGACGGCTTCTACGAGCGCAGCGGCATCGACCTGCGCACCGGGACCGAGGCAGCCGCGCTCGACCTCACCGGCCGGGCGGTGACGCTGGCTGACGGCGCGCGCCTGCCCTTCGACGCCCTGATCCTGGCCACCGGGGCCGAGCCGATCCGCCCGCCGATCCCCGGCTTCGACCAGGCGGGCGTCCATGTGCTGCGCTCGATGAAGGACGCCGAGGCGATCATCCGCGCCGCCGACGCAGCCCGGCGCGTGGTGGTGGTGGGCGCCAGCTTCATCGGCCTGGAGGTCGCCGCCGCCCTGCTGGAGCGCGGTCTGCACGTGGACGTGATCGCCCCCGAGGCGACGCCGTTCGAGAAGATCCTGGGCGCGGACCTGGGGCGCTTCGTCCAGTCGGTGCATGCGGACAAGGGCGTCAGCTTCCACCTCGGCCGCAGCGTCACCGGCTTTTCGGACGGACGGGTGATGATGGACGACGGCTCGAGCGTGCCCGCCGACTTCGTGGTGGTAGGCGTGGGCGTGCGGCCGCGCACCGCCCTCGCGGCCGCCGCCGGGCTGGCGGTGGACCGGGGCGTGGTGGTGGATGCGCGGCTGCAGACTCACGCCCCGGGCGTCTTCGCGGTGGGCGACATCGCCCGCTATCCCGACCCGCGGACCGGCGCGCTGATCCGGGTGGAACACTGGGTGGCCGCCGAGCGCCAGGGCCAGCACGCCGCCCGGGTGCTGCTGGGCCTGGCCGACGCGTTCCGCGAGACGCCGTTCTTCTGGTCGGCGCATCACGACGTCACCATCAACTATGTCGGGCACGCCGAGCAGTTCGACGCCGCCGAGGTTGAGGGCGCGATCGCCGACCGGGACGCCACGGTCCGCCTGACCCAGGGTGGCCGGCTGCTCGCGGCCGCCACCCTGGGCCGCGACCTGGAGACGCTCAGGCTGGAAGCCGGCCTGGAGGCCTAGGCGTGTCCCGCGTGGCGGCGGGTCTCCCAGCCCTTCCTGGCGGCGGCCGAGCGGCTGGCGTGCGACTGGCTGGACCCGGATTCTTGGCCGCCCTTGCGGGACGAAGCGTGACTCTCCGCCTTGCCCCGCCCGGAGCCTGACTTCTTGCCGCCGCCGGACTCCTTGTTGACCGTGGCCCAGGCCCGGCGTTCGGCCTCCCGGTGGCCGACGCCGCGATGCTCGTAGCCTTCTTCGATGTGCTCGGCCTTGCGCTTCTGCTTGTCGGTGTAGCTGCTCTTGTCGCCCTGGGGCATGGCGGAACCTCCAGTGTCACTGTCCGTGTGACGAGAACGAACGGCCGATCGGCCGGTTTCAGGCAGGCGGCTGGCCGAGCGCGCTTTGCTTGCGGCCCACGCCGCGCCTGCGGTACAGCCGGGCGGCGCCGCCCCAGTGGCGAAATGGTAGACGCGGCAGACTCAAAATCTGTTGCCGGCAACGGCGTGTTGGTTCGAGTCCGACCTGGGGCACCAAGCTGTTTTTATTCGCTATTTGGCGCTTCCTGCAGGCCTGCTGGAGGGCTCGGCGGCGACGTCCGTGTGTGATCGGTGTGAAAATCCACGACCTGGGAGCGGCTCTCGTCGGGGCGCCGAGTCGGAAATCCTCGGACCAATGTCGGCCTGCGCACAGAAGGCTGCGTCGGCCGGCGTAGGATTGAGCTGCCGGTCCTGAGACAAATCCCCATCTCGACGGCTGGCAAGCGATGGGTCTGGCCCCGACCACCAGCATCCCGCGCGCTCGGGGAGCCTCCGGTTCACCGCGGAGGCTCCCCGCCTTCTCAGCGGCTGCAGGCGCCGCGGGCCGCTTGCTGGCCCGTCCTAGCAACTCGCCTATCTGGCGCCACAAATCGCACCCGATCGTCGGCTGTCCGACGACAGGCGGTCAGTCTGACGACCAGGACTGTGGGAGGGGTAAGCTGCGCTGCCAAGAGGCGTCCATCGGCGGGCAGGCCCGAAGGCCCCGGAGGTTGGGGCCCCGAAGCCATCACCTAGAATCCAAAGTTTTTTGCGACGTCGATCGCGGCATCTACGAGAGCCACGACGGCTATCAGGCCGACAACCCAGCGCAGTTGAACGGATGATCCCCGCCCTTTTGGCGCGGCTTGCTCGGTAGACGGCGGCAGGGACAACTCACGCCTCCCCTAACTGAACTTACCCCCGTGGAACGCCCTGGCCGGGATAGGGATGCGCGGATTTTGGATCGGCGCGTCCTTGGCATTCCTGGCGGTTTGCGGCGCATGGTCGGCTCGCTCAACCACGATCCGCCTGCCCTCGGCCGGGTCTCAGCTCGCCTCGGAAATACCGCTGTGGCGGAGGCGACCTCCGCCACAACGAGCACTCAACAGGCGGGCCTCCACCAGTGTTGCGACTCGAACCGCGGCGTAGCCTGCGGGCCCTTCACCTCGGAAAGGCCGCCTCTTGCGAGGAGCGCCCGCGCCTCGGCGTCCGGTTATCGGAGTGGGCGACGGACGCGATGCGGCTGACGACGCAGACGATCGCCACGACGGCGACGGCCAGCAATGCGAACAGCAGCCAGCGGGTGGAGTGTTCCGGCGATCGCGAACGATCCTTGGGATATGCCCGCGCCCGTTCCATGACGACCTCCATCATCACAAGGTGGGCAACAGGCAAAGGTTCCACGGCCAGGCGACGGGCGTGATCGGCCGCCGGGCGCCTCAATCCAGGCTGTCAGGCGGAGGCTGGCCTTCCGCCGATGAGCGCGATCGTGTGCGGGTCGGGCCCATCGCACCATCGATCGAGCGCTCCCTGGTAGGGGCCATCGGGGTCAACGATGGCAAACAGGGTCATCGAGGAACGAAACTTCAGATCATCCGGCGAGCCAAACAGGACCTGGAGCGAAGGGACAGCGCTCCCCTGGACTGCCGCCACCGCGACTTCCAACCGAGCGCCGAGCACCGGATGTTCGAGATAGGCTGTCGCCTCGGCCAGGGACTCGATGCCGAAGTGATGGGCGGTTGCGGAGTATCCCAGGCCCCGGAGCTGCGGGAAGATGAACCACATCCAGTGGCTGCGCTTGGCGCCGTCACGAATCTCTTCGAGAGCCTGGTCGAAGTGGCCGGCCTGGGCAGTGAGAAAGCGGTCTAGATCAAACATTGGCTATGCGTGCGCTCCCGCATGCGGCTTGCCCGACAGAAATGTCACGGCCCAAAGAGCGTTCGAATGCGCGCGCGACGCAGCGGCGCCCCAGAACAGGCCAATCTTAGCAAGCGTCCCAGAAACGACCATCCAGCCCAACGCGATCCACAGCGAGCGATCACGGATCCCCTTGCCCTGGCCGGGCCGGCTCTCGCGGCCCTGCGCATTCCGCGAAGCGATAGCCCTCGCCGGAAAGCGGCGCCCACGGGCGATTGGATGCGAACTCAGTTCAGCAGGCCAATCCCCCTCGCCGCCAAAAGCGCCAAAGCGATCGTGATCAGGGGACCGAAGAAACTGAACGTGTAGCGGGTGATCCGCTCGGGAAAGAAGGTGTCGGAGATGGACGCCTCCTCGCCGGCGTATTTCGCGGCGACTGCCGTCAGCGGGCATCGGAGCCCGTTGGCGACGAACACCAGAGATTCAATTGCAACCAAGGCTAGGGCCAGCCACAGCCAAAGCCCGCGCGCGCCCGTGATCCCGGCGTAGAGCGTGACGAAGCTCGCCGCTGCCATCACGACATAAATGGCCGTGTGGGCGGCGCGGACCATGACCAGCTTCAGTTCATTGCTCATCATGCGCAGGATCATGCGCCCGATGGGCAGCCGGCTGCCTTGCGGCGCATCAATGGCCCGCTGGCGTCCGGCCCGAAGGAGTGTCTGCAGGCGCTCGATCGTGTTGGTTCGAGTCCGACCTGAGCTCTTGCTGGCAGGCGCCCGCGCAGGGCCTCGCGGACGCCCCGCGTGGGCGCGGCTTCTCCGTCCCACTTCGTTAGATGAACAGAGGCCATACGCCCGTGTTCAGGCGGGGCTCAGGCCGCAGAGCCGACAGTGCGTGCGGATCGGCGCCCGGTGCGCCGGATTGGAGACTCACATGAACAAGATACTCATTGCCGCGGCGGCGATGTCCCTCATCGGCGGTTCAGCCGCCTTGGCGCAGCCCTACGGCTCCATCGGTCACGACAATCACGGCGGCGCGACGTTTCAGAACAGCGCCCATCGGGACCACGGCCGCGGCCCGGTGGTCGTCACTCATCGGGGCGGCCGGGCTCACTGGGGCGGATCGCGGCATCACCGCGGCCACCTCGTCTGCACGGTCCGCCACCATCACCGCGTCTGCTATCGGCAGGCCTGGTAGACCGGACCAGGGCGCGGAGGGCGAGCGGCGGCTCAGCAGTCGCCCCGTCGTCGTTGGCCCCGCCATGTTGCTCTGGCGGCGCCTCATGACAGGCCGCTCCGCAAGGGGCGGCCTGTTTCATTGGCGACGGATGGGAAAGCGCCTAGCGTGACCTGAGGCCCGTCCTGACATGGGGCATGTCATGAACGCGATCCGGGTAGCTTTCCTCGCCTTCGTGTTCGTCGTCACGGCGACGACCTCGGCCTGGGCAAGGCCGCATCGCCCACAAGGCGTAGCGAGCAATCCACAAATGTTGCACGCGCAACTGTTTCAGGTTCAGGTGCAGCCGGAACGCAGCCATCGGCTCTTGCGTGTGGGGTTGGTCATGAGGAATTTCGTCGTCGGCGGGCTGCTGGCCCTGGGCGCCGCGGGCGTGGTCGCGGGGTGGGGCCAGCCGTCGGCAGCCGCGCCGGCCAACCCCCTGCTGGGCGCCTGGCGGCTTATCGAAGGCAATCCATCGAGCTGCGGAACGACCATCACCTTCACGCCGGACACCGAGGCCAGCACCAATCCCGATCCGTCGTGGAACGAGCAGCACCGCGTCTCCTATAACGCCAGCCCCACCATCGTTTACGTCATGGGCAACGGAGGGGTCGTCCAGTACGACATCACCGGGCCGGCCGCGATGCAGTGGCACGGTACGTCCGTTTGCCGCTATCAGCGCGCGCGCTAGTCGAGCGACGGGACGAAGGCGCGGCCGCAGGGATATGGCTGTCCGAGACCCTGGACCGCGCGGGATCAGCGTGATTTACGAACGACGGGCGCATAATTGCCCAGGGGAGGAGCCCCGCCGTGGATCTGGATTTCACGCGAGAGGACGACGCCTTCCGCCAGGAAGTGCGAACCTGGCTCGAGGAGAATGCGCCCAAGCAGAGGCCTCCGCGGGAGGGGACCGCCACGCGCGAGTTCGACCTTGCCTGGCAGCGCAAGCAGTACGACGGCGGCTGGGCCGGGATCGCCTGGCCGGCCGAGTACGGCGGCCGCGGCCTTTCGGGCGTGCGCCAGCTGATCTGGTTCGAGGAGTGCGCGCGGGCGAACGTTCCGGAGGCGGGGCCCACGTTCGTGGGGCTGAACCACGCCGGTCCGACCCTGATCGTCAACGCCTCGGACGCCCAGAAGGCCTTCCATCTGCCCAAGATCCTCAAGGGTGAGGTGATCTGGTGCCAGGGCTTCTCCGAGCCGGGGGCCGGCTCGGACCTCGGCTCGCTGTCGCTAAAGGGCGTGGTCGACGGGGATTCCCTGGTGGTCACCGGCTCGAAGATCTGGACCAGCTACGCCCACCTCGCCGACTACCAGGAGCTGCTGGTGCGGACCGACCCGGACGCGCGCAAGCACGCCGGCATCACCTGGATCATCTGCGACATGAAGCTGCCGGGGATCACCATCCGGCCGATCAGGTTCATCAACGGCGAGCACCACTTCAACCAGGTGTTCTACGACGAGGCGCGGATCCCGCTGGCCAATGTGGTGGGCGAGATCAACAAGGGGTGGCAGGTGGCGATGTCGACCCTGGCGTTCGAGCGCGGCACCGCCTTCACGCAGCGCCAGATGCTGCTGGCCAAGCTGGTGGACGAGGTGGCCGAGCGGGCGGTGGCGCGCCACGGCGGGCGCAGCGCGCTGCTGCAGGAGTCGCTGGGCGAGCGGATCGCCATGCTGAAGGCCGAAACCAAGGCGCTGCGGGCGATGACCTACCTGGCCGTGTCGCGCAACGCGCGGCGCGCCGCGCCCGGGCCGGACGGATCGCTGCTGAAGCTGCAGCTGTCGCGGCTGAAGAAGGAGGCCGGGGAACTGGCCCTGGAGGTCGAGGGCTGCGAGGGCCTGCTGAACTCCCACATCGTCAAGGACTACCAGGAGACCTTCGCCCGCAGCGTCGGCGGCGGGACCGACGAGGTGCAGAAGAACATCGTGGCGCAGCGCCTGCTCGGCCTGCCTCGGCAGTACTGAGGAGGCGCAAGAGATGGACCTGCTCCCCAATTCCGAAGAGCTGCTGGTCGAGGACGGCGCGCGCAACTTCCTGGGCCGCACGCATCCCGCCGCGGAGATGCCGCGGCGGACGGCCACGCTGACGCCGGGCGAGTTCCGGGCCGTGGCCGAGCTGGGCTGGTTCCTGCCAGCCATCGGCGACGATGCGGTGGCCTCGGTGACCGACCAGGTGCTGATCGCCCGCGAGATCGGCCGCTCGGTCGCCCCGCCGACCACGCTGGCGACGATGCTGGCGACCCAGGTGGCCGTGGCGGCCGGCGACGCGGCGCTGGCGAACGGCTTCGCCGAGGGCGCACACCGCGCGGCGCTGGGTCAGGCCAACGACGCCTGGCGCGGTCCGGAGCGCGGCTTTCTCGTGATCGACGCCGAGCACGCCGACCATGTGCTGTTCGAGGCCGACGGTGCGCTGAAGCTCGCCCCGATGTCGGCGTTCGAGGGCGTCGCCGAGCCCGGTCTCGACCAGGTGCTGGTCGCCAAGGCTGGCCGGCTCGACCACGCCCAGGCGAGGCGCGCCGCGCCTTTGGCGGCGCATGCGCGGGTGCTGCTGGCCGCGGCCCTGACCGGCGGGACCGAGGCGGTGCGCGACCTTTCGGTGGAATACGCCAACACGCGCGTGCAATTCGGCAAGCCGATCGGCGCGTTCCAGGCCATCTCGCACAAATGCTCGGAGATGGCGGTGGGGGCGGAGGCGTCTCTGGCCCTGACCCAGTATGCGGCGGTGCGGGTGCGCGACGGCGCCGAGGACGCCATGGCCTACGCCAGCGCCGCGCGCATGGTCGCCGGCAAGTCCGCCTACGTCAGCGCCAAGGACTCCATGCAGCTGCACGGCGGCTACGGCCAGACCTACGAGTACATGCCGCACTTCTACCTGAAGCGGGCGATCCTCTACGGCCGTCTCTGGGGCGGCGCGAAGGGCGACGCCGAGCACGTGCTGTTCGAGACCACCGCGTAGCGCGAACACCCGCGACCAGCTGACCTCGTGAAACGACCCAGCCTATCAGTAACCTCTCCCGTGAACGGGGAGGGGGGTTACTGACAGGGCGGGATCTTCTATTTCGCGGCGGCCAGCTTCAGCCCGAACAGGTGGACCTCCCGTTCGGCGATCCGCCACACGCCGTCCTCCAGCGCCCAGATGTCATGGTACTTGCCGTAGCCGTGGATTTCGGTCGCCCCGGACGGCTCGAGGTGGACGTAGGTGGCGTAGGACCAGCAGCGGATTGTCCCGCCCTCCCCCGGCTCGACGAGCTGGGTGCCGATGTGGTGGATCATGCTGCCAGGCGTCCAGGTCGTGTTCGCCCTCCACCCGCGCAGCATGTGCTCGATGATGTTGTCGCGGCCCTCGACCTGGGCGACCACGTCGACGCCGCCGTTCTTGATGATCAGGACGCAGCCCGCCGTGTAGAGGTTCGGCAGGGCCTCGGCGTTGCGGGAGTCCACGGCCCACTTCTGCCGCGCCAGCTGGGCGCGGACCTCGTCGAACGGGCCCATCTTCAGGTCGGTCATGACGTCATCCTGCTTCAGTCAGAGAGCCCGCCGCCCACGCTGACGGCGGTGGCCTGGACGTAGGCGCCCGCGTCGGTGGCCAGGAAGGCGACCATGTTGGCGACCTCCTCGGCAAGGGAGCCGCGGCCGGCGATGACCCGGTTGATGCCGTTCAGCAGCGCCTGCGCGCTCTCGCCTGACCTCGCCTTGTAGGTCTCGATGATCTCCGGCGTCAGCATCACGCCCGGACAGACGGCGACGGTGGTCACGCCGGTGCCCTTCAGATCCAGCGCGAGGTTGCGGGTGAACCCGACCACGCCCGCCTTGCAGGAGCTGTAGATCACCGAGATCGCTGTGGCGCGCTTGCTGCTCTCGGAGGCGATGTTGATGATCCGGCCGCGCTTCTGCGGCAGCATCACGTCGAGCACCGCCCGTGAGCAGTAGATCGGGGCCAGGAAGTTGATCGCGATCGACCGGTCCAGGTCCTGCTGACCCGCCTGCGCAAAGCGGTAGCCGCGATCCGGGATGCCGAGGTTGTTCACCCAGATGTCGATCCGGCCGAAGTGGTCGGCCGCCGCGCGGACCGCGCGCTGGGCGTCTTCGAGACGGGTCATGTCGCCCGCGATCGGCAGCGTGTCGACGCCCCAGCGTTCAGCCGCAGCCTTCGCCACCCGCTCGGCGGCCGCACCGTCGATATCGATCACCGCGATCTTGGCGCCGAGGCCCGCCAGCCGGTTGACGCACGCCTGGCCCAGGCTGGGCCCGCCGCCGGCCGTGACCGCCGCGACCCTACCCGTCAGATCCATGCTGTCGGTGACGCGCTTGTCGGCCATATCGAACGGCAGCGCATCGAGGTTCAGCTTTTCGAGCAGTTCAGGCGACATCGGGCGTCTCCTCGCATGAGTGTCTGATTGGGGCGGTCATGGTGCGAGCGCCGTGCGCGGCGCGCGCGGTCGCGGGCCGACTCCGTAGAGCAGGCCTGCCGCGGCCAGGAGCAGCACGGCCGCCAGCAGCAGCATCGTGTAGGCGTTGCCGATGGCCCAGCGCAGGCCGGTCTCGCGTCCGTAGAGGTCGGAGAGGACCCCGACCAGCACGGGCCCCAGGCCATAGCCGAAGATGTTGGTGGTCAACTGGATGATCGACATCGCCGACCCGCGCAGCTGCGGGGGCACGTTGTTCAGCAGGACGGCGTAGGACGGCGGGCTGTAGCCGGTCTGCAGCAGGTTGGTCAGGATGAGCATCGCGACCGCGAGGCCGACGCTCGGCGAGGTCACCAGGACCCAGCCGCCCGCCGCTGCGCCCAGCAGGGCCCCCGCCACCAGGATCAGTGGCCCGCGCAGGTCGTGGGTCCTCAGCCTGTCGCCGATCGCGCTCAGCAGCGGCGGGCTCAATGCGCCGCCAAGTCCGGCGGCCACGCCGATGATCACGCCGACCTGCTTGAGCGGGAGGTGATGGAGGCGGATGAAGAAGGACGCCAGCCAGGTCCCGACGCTGATCGAGACCATGCCGGTGATCGCGCAGCCGAGGATCAGGCAGATAAGCCCGGGACTGCGGATCAGGAAGGCGAAGACGTCGCGCAGCCGCGGCGGCTTGGCGCCGGCGGCCGTCGCGCCGCCGGCGTCGGATCCGCCCCTGGCCGGCTCGCGCACGGTGGTGAACAGCAGCAGCGCCAGGAGGGCGCCGGGCACGCCGGCGATGAAGAAGGCCGCCCGCCATCCGTACTCGGCGGCGATCAGACCGCCGGCGAGACTGGCTACGAGCGTCCCCAGCGAGTTGCCGATGTAGACCATGCCCATGGCGAAGCCGCGCCGCTCGGCCGGGAAGATGTCGGAGACCATGGGCAGGATGGCCGAGGCCGCGCCCGATTCGGCGCCGCCGACGCCGAGGCGGGCCAGGACCAGGTGCGCATAGCCGCGAGCGAACCCGCCAAGGCTGGTGCACAGGCTCCACGCCAGCAGGATCACGCCCAGGAATGTGCGCCGGTTGACCCGGTCGCTGACGTACCCCATCGGCAGGACCAGGGCCGAGAAGGCCACCGCGTAGCCGAGGCCGGAGAACAGTCCGAGCTGGCTGTCGCTGAGATGGAATTCCTTGCGGATCGGCTCCAGCAGAATGTTCGGCAGCCCGCGGTCGAGGGCCTGGCACAGGAAGATCGCCGCCAGGACCAGCATGACGTACCAGCTGTAGGCCCTGGAGCCGTAGGGGACGGGCTCCGCGGGGTCTCGGGAGGGGGCCGCAGCGGTCTCCATCGTCGCTTCAGGAGGCCGATGATCTCAGGGCCGCGCCGCGGGCGTCCGTGGGAACCTGCGACGTCAGGTCAGGCCGGGCGGCGAGGTCATCGTAGAGCCGCTTCAGGCCCTCGCTGAACGACACCTGGCAGGGGCCGGTGATCGAGCGGCGGCGCGTGGGATCGGCGGCGTTGCCCTTGGGCGCCCCGGGAATGTCGACCACCTCCAGCTTCACCTCCCGGCCCGAGATCGCGGCCAGCTCGGCAGCGGCGCGCTGGGTGGTGACCGCCTCGTCGCCGCACCAGTTGGTGATCAGGGCGGGCGCGCCGGCCGCGTCCAGCAACGGCTCGATCTGCGCCTGCATGTCGTCGGTGTGGATCAGGCTGTGCGGATTGGGATCGCCGGGGACGCGGAACGGGCTGCCGTCCATGGCGCTGACCACCAGCTTGGCGTGGTAGTTGCCGGACATGTTGTCCGAGACGCCGAACACCGTGTTTAGCCGCGCGATGGTGATCGGCAGGTTGAACGCCCGGGCGCAGAACCGCGCCACCGCCTCGACGCCCACCTTGCTGGCCGGGCTGGTGGCGGCATAGGGCGTCACCCCGCGGCCGATCGGATCGCTCTCGGCATAGGCGTGCATGGAGTCAGGGTGGGTCGAATAGACCCCCATGCCGGAGACCACGAGCGCGGCCTTGGCCTTCCGGCAATGCTGCAGGATGAGGCCCGCGCCCTCGACGTTGACGCGCAGGGCCTCCTCGAGCTGCGGCAGCTCCGCCCGCAGCCAGGCGAAGTGCAGCAGGTAGGTGAAGTCGGTGGGCAGCCCCTCGAAATCGCCGGACGCTAGGTCGGCTGCGAAGGGGCGGATGCCGGCGGCTTCGACCTTGCGCCGGGTCGCGGGATCGCTGAACCGCGCCAGGCCCCAGACCTCGTTGTTCTTGGCCAGCCCGCTGGCGATCGGGAACGGTCCCAATCCCGCGGCGCCTGTGATCAGGATCTTCTCGCCCGACAGCATTGGCTTCCCTCCCATCGACCAGTCCTGCAGGTCAGCTCAGTGCGGCGGCGTCCCGTCCGATCGCTTCGAGGACCCGCGTCGCCAACTCTGGCCGGCAGATCAGCAGATCGGGCATGTAGGGGTCGGCGCTGTTGTAGCGGCAGGCTGCCCCGTCGATCCGGGAGACGTGAAGTCCCGCGGACTGAGCCACGGCCACCGGCGCGCAGGAATCCCACTCGTACTGGCCGCCGGCGTGAAGGTAGATATCGGCTTCGCCGCGGACCACGGCCATAGCCTTGGCGCCAGCCGAGCCCATGGGCACCAGGGTCGCGCCCAACCGCTCCGCGACGGCGAGCGCCTGGGGCGCCGGGCGCGTTCGGCTCACCAGCATTCGCGGCGGCGCGTCCAGTGCAGCGGGCGGCTTCGGCGCCTGGTCGGTCCGAAGCGTCAGGCCAAGGCCGGGCAGCGCCACGGCCCCTGGTCCGGCGACGCCATCGATCGAGAGGGCGACGTGGACCGCCCAGTCGGTCCGGCGTTCGGAATATTCCCGGGTGCCGTCGAGGGGATCCACCACCCAGACTCGCGAGCGCTCGAGCCGAACAAGGTCGCCCGTGGCCTCCTCCGAAAGGACCGCGTCCAACGGGCGATGGACATGCAGCGCCTGAGCGATGAACGCCTGCGACACCGCATCCCCGGCCGCGCCAAGCGCCTTGTCCTCGAAGAGACCGCACGCCTGCAGCTGCAGCAACAGGCGACCCGCTTCCGTGGCGATCGCAGCCGCCAGCACGGCGTCGTCCTGCTGGCCTGTCACACCCTCACTCATCCCAAAGTCTCCGATGGCCGTTGATACAAGGCTCGACGGGCGTCACCTCGACCTCGGACGGTCTGGTTCGACGCCGAACCGCGCGATGTAGGGCGCGAAGCGTCGTCGCAGCAAATCGGCGTTCAGGCCGTACTGTTCGGCCGTGTAGCTGTGGCGGCCGTGCTTGTTCTGCGGATTGTCGTCCTGGAACTCGGCGATCCGGCGGGCCGTCTCGTCGTCGAACGACATGCCGAAGTGGGCGTGCACGCCGGCGATGGCGGCGACCGGATCGGCCATCAGGTCGTTGTAGTGCAGATCATAGAACCGGGACTCGTCGGCGACCTTTTCCCGCACCGCCATCGCCCGGGCGAGGCCGAGTTCCTCCAGCATCGACCATTCCTTGCCGAAGCGCGAAGGCTCGTAGATGGGGCTGGAGGCCTGGCGGATGGTCCCCACGAAATCGCACGCAGAGGGGACCACTGTGCCGGGATCGCGGTGGGTCCAGACGATCCGGGCGTCCGGATAGGTCTCCAGCAGCGCGTCCAGCGCGAACACGTGCTTGGGCCACTTCAGCACCCACGGCCCCGGGTGGCGCCATTGCAGGTGCTGCAGCGTGCGGCGGTGGTGGTCGTAGGCGGGCCGCTGATCCGCAGCCAGGAACCAGGCGAAATAGGACGGCATGTGGTGCGCCGACAGCACGGTGGAGGTGATGAAGCTCCAGTCCAACAGGCCGATGCACTGCTCCGGCCGGCGCGCGCCAAAGGGGTGGATCGCCTGGAACGCCGCGGCGTTTGGGCGCGCGTCCAGCGCCGCCTGGACCTTGGCGATGCGGGGATCGTCGTCGAAGGTCTCCCGCCGGGGCGGCGGCGAGGGTTCGGACATCTCCCACTGCAGCGGCGCCCGCGCCCCGGGCCGGGTGGCCATCAGGGCGTGCAGGTGGGTCGAGCCGGTGCGCGGCAGGCCGGTGATGACGATCGGGGCGACGATCCTCTCCTCGGCGATCGCCGGGTTGCGCTTGCGGTCGTCCACCAGCCGCAGGCGCTTGACCAGCAGGGCGGTGAGGCCGCCCGCGAGCGCCGGCAGCCGCTCGGGCGGATGGCCGGATTCATGCTCCAGACCCCACAGCTGGGCCTCGAGCGCCTCCCGGAACGGCAGGTCGCCGAAGTCGGTGAGGCCGGTCGCCTTCGACGCCTGCTCCAGCAATGCGTCGGCGCTGAGCACTGCGCTCATGGGGCCGGATTGAGCTTCAGGTCGGGGAAGCGCTCCGCCAGCACGCGGCGAAAGCCGTCCTGCCACTTCACCTTGCACTCGCCGACGAGGGAGATGCGCTTGCTGTTGTCGGTGGCCCGGGGATAGGCGGTGGCCTCCCGCTGCTCGACGAAACTGTAGTCGCGGCCCATGACCTGGGCGAGCCAGGGGGTAAGCTGCTCCACCGACACCGCTTCGTCGCCGGCCCAGTTGGTGATCGTGCCGCCCACGGTGGCGCCGGCGAAAAAGCCCTCGATGTGCTCGCTCAGATCGTCCTCGTGGATCGGGCCGCCGACGAACTCCCAGTCCGGGTGGATCGGGACGGGCTTGCCCTCGTTCACCAGGGTCATGATCCGGACCGGCAGGCCGCCGTGGCCGCCGCGGCCGTAGGACCAGTTGAGGCGCGGGATGGTCAGCGGCACGTTGTGGATGCGCGACATGGTCCGGGCGACCGCCTCGCCGGCGAACTTGCTGGTGCCGTAGGCGAATCGGCTGGTGATGCGGGTGCTGCCGCCCAGCCGGTCGGTCTCCTTGTATCTGTACCAGGGGTCGGGATGCTCCCAGTAGACCCCGGTGGTGGAGACGTAGATCCAGCCCTTGGCCTTGCGCAGGTGATTGAACAGCAGGCCCGCGCCTTCGGCGTTCTGGCGCACCCCGACGTCGATGTTCTCCGGATAGACGTCGGCGGCGATGTGCAGCACGTAGTCGAAGTCGTCTGGGACGCCCGAGAAATCGCCCGACGTGTAGTCGCAGGCGATCGGCGTGATGCCCATGGCCTTCACCGCCTCCGTCGACCCCGGCTTCGAGAACCGCGCCAGACCGGATATCTCGTTGTGCGGCGCCAGCTGTGCGGCGATCGAGGAGCCGACCTGACCCGTCATGCCGGTCATCAGCAGGCGCGCGCCCTTCAGCATCGCTGTTCCTCTCCCTGGAGCCCTTCGCCGCCGCCTTGGAGCGGGGGCGTTTCAGCCATTATGACGCCCTCAAAATCACTCGTCAATATTACAGAACACGTGTTCGGTTTTCGGTAGACCCTTGCTACCGCGGTTCGCTACGCTGAGGCGCACACCTCGTCAGGGCGGACGGGAACGGAAGGAATCCGATCGTGGCGGCAACCAGTTCCGAGACGAGCGCCACCTACACTGTCAGCCTCGAGGAGCTCTCGCCCTACGCACGTATTCGCGAGATCGCCTTGAGCCTGTTTGCCGAGCGGGGCCCGGCCAATACCTCGATACGGATGATCGCCAGCGCCGCCGGGATATCAAGCGGCGCCGTCACCCATCATTTCAGATCGAAGGATGAACTCGAACAGGCCGTGCTCGACGTCGTGCTGGAACGACTGAGCCGGGCCATCACCGGCGTCGGCCTGGCGGCGCCGACGACGCTGGAAGCTTTGAATTCGCGGCAGGCGGCGCACACCGAATTCCTGGAGGCCAACCCGGTCATCGCCGCCTATCTGCAGCACGTCTACTTCGACGGCGGTCCCCAGGCTGCGCGGGTCTTCCAGGCCATGGGGGCGCTCCAGCGCGAGCAGATGGACCAGATGGTCGAGGCCGGGCTGGCCCGCCGCCTGCCGGATCCCGAGATGGGCCTGTTGCTGTACCAGGCGCTGACCTCGGCGCCGATGCTGCTGCGCCCGCTGCTGGAAGGGGTCGAGGGCCTGGACCCCGACAGTCCGGAGTTCCGAAAGCGGTTCGAGGCGGCCAGGAATGACCTCCTCACCCGGCCGCTGTTTCTGTCGCGCTGAGCCCGCGTCCAGCGGTCAGACAGTCAACCCGCCAGCCCCTGCAGCCGGTCGGCGGCGGAGCGCACCCGCTGGAGCAGGTGCTTCAGGGCGATGACCTCGCCGGGGCTGAGCCCGGTCAGCAGGGTGGCTTCGTAGGCCAGCACCAGGGGCGCGATCTCCGCGTAGACGTCCTCGCCGTCCGGGGTCAGGGACACATGCCGGTCGGCGATGCGGGCGAGGCCGCGGCGCGCGAGGGACCGGACGGTGCGGCGGGCGTGGGCCTGGTCGGAGGCCGACCGGCTCAGGACATCGAGCTCCGGCGCCGGCCCGGTCTCGGCGACCAGCGCGATCATCCGCCACTCGGCAATGGTGATTCCATAGCGCGTCTCGCAGGCGCGGGCGGTCAGGCGGCCGACAGCGATGGCGGCGGCGTCGATCGCGCCGGGCAGATGGTCGGCCAACCTCAGGCGCGGGGCTTCGTAAGCCCACGCGTCCGGGGCCGCGGCCTGGCCGCTGATCACTGGGCGTCTCCCTCAGTCCACCTTCGCGCCGCCCTCGGGGCGCGACGCGTTCGAGGGCAGGGTGACAGAGGCCGCGCCTGTTTCCACCCAGACATGTTCGTCCGGACGTGGATCGCGCGATTCGCCCGCGCGTTGTGCGAAACGCCCGAAAACTGAGCATCTGGCCTGTCGTCAGGCCTGGATCACCGCGGCGCCGGGATCAGCCGGCTCACCCGCGCGCCCTCGTCGTAGCGGGCCGGCCCTCCGTACACGGCCACTTCGCACAGGATGTCGCCCCCCGGCAGATCGGCCCAGAGGTAGTTGCGCTCCACCGTCACCTGGCGCCCGGCCTCGGTGAAGCCTTCGTAGGCGTCGCCCCAGGGCAGCACGCGCGAAAGCTCGCGCCATGACAGGGTGCACGCCCGGTCCAGTTCGTCCGCCGCCATCGCCGCAAGGTCGTCGGTCAGTCCGCCCACGTCAGGGCCTCATGCTCCGCGCGGGCCTGTGACCTATCCGCGCCAGCGCCATGCTAATCCGCGGCGCGGCGGCGCGATACAACCGGCCCCCGAGACAAGCCGGCCGGGCCCTGCTACGGCACGGACATGCTGCGCCGATCCTACGACTGGTTGATGCGACGGGCCGCCTCCCCGCACGCGCCCGTTTGGCTGGCCGCGCTGTCGTTCGCCGAGGGGGTGTTCTTCCCGATTCCGCCAGACGTGATGTTGGTGCCGATGGTCCTGGCCAGGCGCGAGGGGGCGTGGCGGTATGCATCCATCGTGCTTGTCGCATCCGTGCTGGGCGGCTGCGTCGGCTATGCGGTGGGCCACTTCCTGACCCCGGTGGGGATCTGGCTGATCCACCTGACCGGGGGCGACCCCCAGCAGTTCCTGCAGTGGTACAAGCAGTGGGGCGTTCTGCTGTTGGCGGTGCCGATCCCCTACAAGCTGACGGCCATCGCCTCGGGCATGGGCGAGCTCCCGTTCCTGCTGTTCGTCGTGGCCTCGATCATCATCCGGGGGCTGCGGTTCTTCCTCGTGGCCGGGCTGGTCTGGCGCTACGGGCCGCCGATCCAGACCTTCATCGAAAAGCGCCTGGCCCTGGTAGTCAGCGCCGTGGCGCTGGCCGCGATCGGGCTCGTGGTGGCGGTGAAGTTCGCGCTATAGCGGGCGCCGCATGTCCGCCGTCGACTCCATCCTGAAGCGCTGGCCAATCTGGGCTTTCGCTGTCTCGGCCGCGATGCTGGCCGCTGCGCATGCGTTCCAGACCTTCGGCCACCTGCCGCCCTGCCACATGTGCCTGAAGCAGCGGGAGGTCTACTGGGCCGCCCTGCCGGTGAGCGCGCTCGGGGCCGCAGCGCTGGTCACCCGCTGGCGCGAACCGGGCCGCAGGGTCATCGGCGCGTTGCTGGCGCTGGTGTTCGCCTACGGCGCGTACCTGGCGGCCTTCCATGCCGGGGCGGAATGGCATTGGTGGCCGGCGCCGGAGACCTGCGCCAGCACCGGCCGGGTGAGCATGCGGGCGATCCAGGACCTGATGCGCGGCGGCGGCGCGGCCCCGCCGGCCTGCGACAAGGCCGCCTGGGTGTTCCTGGGGCTGTCGATGGCGGGCTGGAACTTCCTGATCTCGCTCGGGCTGGTGGGACTCAGCGCCCTCTCGGCCCTTCGGCCGGGGCGCCGGCGATGAGCGAGCGGCCGATCCCTCTGAGACCCGGCCCGGTCGCCGCCCGGGCGCGCACCCACGAGATGCTGCGGGTGGACCATGCCGGCGAGGTGGCCGCCGGCGCGATCTACCGCGGCCAAAGGGCCGTGCTGCGCGGCTCGCGCAACGCCGGCCGGTCGCTGGCGCTGATCGCCGACCTGGAGGCGCAGGAGGACGGGCACCTGGCGCGTTTCGACGCCCTTCTGGTCGAGCGCCGGGTGCGGCCCAGCCTGCTGGCGCCGCTGTGGCGCGCCGCCGGCTTCGGCCTGGGCGCCGCCACCGCCCTGATCGGCGAGCGGGCGGCGCATGCCTGCACCGAGGCGGTGGAGACGGTGATCGAGCAGCACTACGCGGCCCAGGTCGCCGAGCTGGAACCGTCCGAGCCGGATCTGGCCGCCGAGCTTTCGCGCTTCCGCGACGACGAGCTGGCCCATCGCGACGCGGCGGTGGGCGAAGGGGCCAGGCAGGCGCCCGGCTATCCGCTGCTGTCGGCCATCGTCCGGGCCGGCTGCCGGGCGGCGATCCGCATCGCCGAAAAGGTCTGACACCCGACGTTCAAGGGAACCTCCGTCCAGCCCAGGCCGTTTTTCTCTGCGAGCGTCGGTCCACGAGAGACGCAAAAGAGAGACCCGCCATGCGCAAGACCCTCATGACCGCAAGCCTGATCGCCGCCATCGCGGGGGCTGCCGCCCTGCCCAATGCGGCCAGCGCCTATCCGTACCGCCACCACCACTATCGATACTACAACGACCACCGGTACCACCGCAGCTGCGGCGCCGAACGGCACCGGGCCGGGGCCACCGGCGCCATCGCCGGCGCGATCGGCGGGGCCCTGATCGGCGGGGCCATCTCGCACGGACGCGCGCCTCAGACCCTACTCGGCGCCGGCGCAGGCGCGCTGACCGGCAACGCCCTTGCCCGCGGCTCGGTGCACTGCTGACCGAGCCCAGGACGCGGCCCAGCCTGGCTGCTGCACAAGCAGGCTCTGGCGTCTAGTCTGGGCCGCGTGGAGCGGCGCGCCTTCTTCTACCAGCTCTGGGACGACCCGCCGGTCTTCGTGATCGCGGCGGGCGTCACCATGCACGACGGGATGGCGCTAGCGCTGGGGCTGGCCAGGGGTCGTCCGGCCCACGTGCTGGTGCGCCCTAGCTGGCTGATGGAGGCTCAGGCAGAGCAGGTCTGCAAGGCCGACCAGTGGCTGAGGGCCACCCACCCGCGCATCGGCCTGACGGCCATGGCGACCACCGCCGAGGATGCCGAGGCGTGGCGCGCGCGAGGCGTGGCGGCGATCCACGCGCACAACCTTGCATTCATCGACGAGGCGATCTTCCGTCCTGAACCCGACGCGGCAAAGCTCTATGACGCGGTCCACATCGCCCAGACTGGCGCGTTCAAGCGCCATGAACTGGCCCACGGCGTGCCGAGGCTGGCGCTGATCACCTATCAGGCATCGCCGGCCGAGGAAGCCGTGCAGACGGTGGCTGACCGCTACCGGGACCTGGCCTATCTCAACCGGCTCACGGACGGCCTTTGGATGCCGGCGGACGCCGTCCGGGAGGTTATCGTCGGATCCCACTGCGGCCTCGTTCTGTCGGCGGAGGAGGGGCCCAACAATGCCTCCATGGAGTATTTCCTCTGCGGCGCGCCGCTGGTCACCACGCCCGCCCTTGGCGGCCGGGAAGCGATGTACGCGCCGGGACATGTGGCGGTGGTCGAGCCGACCCCCGCGGCCGTGGAAGCCGCGGTCGCCGCCTTTGTCGCCCACTCGCCCGACCCGCTGGAGATTCGACGCCAGGCGCTCGCCAGGGCGCGGCCGCATCGCGAGCGGATGGTCGCCTGGCTGTCGGCCCTGGCCGAGCGCGACCTTGTTGCGGCCGCGGACGACGATCTGTGGCTGCCGCAGTTCTGCGACAAGCTGAGGGAAACCTGGTTGCTGAAGGTCAAGGATGACGGGACCGCGTCCGCCAGTTGCATCGCCCGACCACGCCGCCCCCGCGCGCCGCCGCCATGATCGCCTCACCGGCGGCCGATTGACTCCCGCCCGGCCCCGAGGGGATTAGGGGCACAGGCCACCGCAAGCGCCGGCCCCGGAGGAAACCCGATGCACCCTTTCCGGCACGCCGAGGCCACGCCGGACCGCCCCGCCATCGTGATGTTCGAGTCCGGCCAAGTGGTCACCTACGCCGAGCTGGACGCCGACTCCAATCGCGTCGCCCAGCTGTTCCGCAGGCTGGGACTGAAGCCGGGCGACGTGGTGGCGGTGTGGCTGAAAAACCGGGCGGAGTACCCAGCGGTCTACTGGGGCGACCAGCGCTCCGGGCTGATGACCTGCCCGGTCTCGACCCACCTCAAGCTGGAGGAGGTCGCCTACATCCTCCGCGACTGCGGGGCCAAGGCATTGGTCACGGCGCTCGACACCAGCCCTGACGCGGCGGAGCTGATCGCCCGGGCCAAGGAGCTGGCGCCCGAGCTGCGCGCCGTCTACGCGGTCGGCGGGGCGCCGGGCGCGCTCGACTGGCGCGAAAGCCTGGACGCCATGCCGGCGGAGCGCGTGGCGGACGAGATCACCGGCTTCTACCTGGTCTATTCCAGCGGCTCGACGGGCCGGCCCAAGGGCATCAACCTGCCGTTCACCCCGGGGCCGATCGACGAACTGACGCCCACCGAGGCGCAGTCGCTGGCGTCCCGGCCGGTCGGGCCCGGGACGCCGGTGTCGCTGATACCGGCGCCGCTCTACCACGCCGCGCCGCTGATGAGCTTCATCATCGCCCACCGCCAGGGCGCGACGGTGGTGATCCTGGAGAAGTTCGACGCGGAGAACTTCCTGAAGGCGATCGAGACCTGGAAGGTCACCGGCGCCCAGGTGGTGCCGACCATGTTCGTGCGGCTGCTGGCGCTGCCGGACGAGGTGCGCAGCCGCTACGACCTGTCGTCGCTCGAGCGCATCACTCACGCCGCCGCCCCCTGCCCCGTCTCGGTCAAGCGACGGATGATCGAGTGGATGGGCCCGATCATCCACGAGTACTACTCGGGCTCGGAGGCGATCGGGCGGACCGCGATCACGCCCGAGGAGTGGCTGCAGAAGCCGGGCTCGGTCGGACGCTCCGCCTGGGGCGTGCTGCACATCTGCGACGAGGCCGGAAACGAGGTCCCGGCGGGCGAGACGGGCCTGATCTACTTCGAGGGCGTGGCCAGCTTCACCTACCGCAACGACGCGGCCAAGACCGCCCGCAGCCGCCACCCGCAGCATGCTGACTGGGCGACGCTTGGGGACATCGGCCACGTGGACGAGGACGGCTACCTGTTCCTGAGCGACCGCAAGGATTTCATGATCATCTCCGGCGGCGTGAACATCTATCCGCAGGCCTGCGAGGACCTGCTGATCGGCCATCCCAAGGTGCTGGACGCGGCCGTGATCGGCGTGCCGAGCGAGGCGTTCGGCGAGGAAGTGAAGGCCATCGTCCAGCCGAAGGACTGGGCCGACGCAGGACCCGTTCTCGAGGCGGAGCTGATCGCCTACTGCGGCGAGCACATCTCCAAACTCGCCTGCCCGCGCAGCATCGACTTCGTGCGCGAGCTGCCGCGGCTGCCCACCGGCAAGCTGGCCAAGCACGAAATCCGCCGGCCATACTGGCCGAACACCGACCGTTTCATCGCCGGCGAGGCCGCCAAGGCCTGACGCCGCCCATTTGGAGAGAGACGCCCGTTCATGAGCGACACCATCATCTATGAGATCAAGGACCGCATCTGCACCATCACCATGAACCGGCCGGACGTGCTGAACGCCCTGGACGCCGAGCTGATCAACGCGCTCGACGCGGCGGTGGACCGCGCGGCCGAGGACAAGGAGGTGAAGGTGGTGATCCTCACCGGCGCCGGCCGCGGGTTCTGCTCCGGCGGCGACGTTCGGGGCGTGGGCGGCGCGAGCGACGGTCCCAGGGTCGAGCGCAAGAGCCCGGCGCGCGGCCGGTCTGCCTTCCAGCTGCTGCACACCATGGGCAAGCCGACCATCGCCGCGGTGAACGGCCCGGCGGCCGGCGCCGGCGTGGGACTGGCGGGGGCCTGCGACCTGCGGATCGCCGCGGAGTCGGCCACCTTCCTCACCGCCTTCGCCCGCTGGGGCCTCGCGGGGGACTACGGCGCGACCTACTACTGGCAGAAGATCCTCGGCGTCGGGAAAGCGCGCGAGCTGTTCTTCTTCAACGAGAAGCTGGACGCCCAGGCGGCGCTGCAGATGGGCATCTGGCACCGAGTGGTCCCCGATGCCGAGCTGGCCACGAGCGCCCAGGAGCTGGCGCTGCGGCTCGCCCGTACGCCCTCGCACGGCTGGGCCCTGATGAAGGACAGCCTGAACAAGGGCGAGCACCTCGAGATCACCGAGGCGCTCGAGAACGAGCACGCCAACATGGGCAAGTCGGGGCAGGCCCGCGCCGAGCGGCGGGTGGCTGAGGGGAAGGCGTAGGTCGGCGTTGTTGCGGGAGAGTGCGTGCTTCGAGACGCGTCCTTCGGACGCTCCTCAGCATGACGAATAGTTGTTGCGGTCCAATGTCCTCGTCATCCTGACGAGGCAGCGCAGCGGCCGTCTCGAAGGACGCACACTCACATTGCAACCCGTCACAGCCAGTCCGGCAGGCGCTCGCGCTCGAGCATCTGATCGTACGTCGGGCGGGCGCGGACGACCGCGAAGGCGGCGCCGCGGACCAGCACTTCGGGGACCAGCGGGCGGCTGTTGTACTCGCTGGACATGGTCGCCCCGTAGGCGCCGGCCGACATGAAGGCCACCAGGTCGCCGGCCTCCAGCGGCGGCAGCGGCCGCTCGCGGGTGAAGGTGTCGCCGGTCTCGCAGACCGGCCCCACCACGTCATAGGTCAGCGCCGCGCCGGTCCTCGGGCGCACCGGGCGGATGTCGTGGTAGGCGTCGTACATGGCCGGGCGGATCAGGTCGTTCATGGCCGCGTCCAGCACCAGGAACCGGCGACCATCCGGCCGGGCGTGGATGTGGATCACCCGCGCCAGCAGCACGCCGGCGTTGGCGGCGATGGCGCGTCCCGGCTCGAACGCCAGCGTCAGACCGAGCCCGCCGGCCGCACGGTCGACCATGGCGGCGTAGTCGGCCGGGCTCGGCGGATCGGGCTGGTGGAAATAGGGCACGCCAAGGCCGCCGCCGAGGTCGAGCCGCTCCACCGCCAGGCCCTCGCCGCGCAGCCGCTCGACCAGGCCCCGCATCAGGCCGAAGGCTTCCTCCATCGGTCCGAGGTCGCTGATCTGGCTGCCGATGTGGCAGGCCAAGCCGACGATGCGCAGCGACGGGGTGGCGGCGGCCTTGGCGTAGAGCCGCTCGGCCTCGGCGATGGAGACGCCGAACTTGTCCTCGGCCTTGCCGGTGGCGATCTTGTGGTGGCCCCCGGCGCCCACGTTCGGATTGACCCGAATCGCGATGGCCGGACGAACGCCGCGGTCGGCGGCGACGGCGGCCAGCAGGTCGAGCTCAGGCTCGGACTCGACGTTGATCTCGCCCACGCCAACGTCGAGGGCGAAGGCCAGCTCGTGGGCAGTCTTGCCGACACCGGAGAACACGATCCGGTCGGCCGGCACGCCGGCGGCCAGGGCCCGACGGATCTCGCCCTCGGAGACGGTGTCGGCGCCGGCGCCCAGCCGGGCCAGGGTGGAGAGCACCGCCAGATTGGAGTTGGCCTTCACCGCATAGGCCACCAGCGGCTCGCCGATCCGCGGATGCGCGGCCAGGGCGTCGCGGAACACCGTGTAGTGCCGCTCCAGCGTGGCGCTGGAATAGACATAGACCGGCGTGCCGACCGCCTCGGCGATCCTGGCAAGCGGCGTGTCCTCGCAGGCGAGCTCGCCCCCCTTGAGCTCGAAGTGGTTCATTGCGGCCTGGCGTAGGGGTCGGGCAGGACGCCCTGCGGCGCGGGCGTGAAGGGATCCTGCCGGGCGCCCGGCAGCGGCTGGGTGCGCGGCGGCGCGGGATTGGTGTTGGGGACTGCCCCGGCGCCCTCGTCAGGCAGGCTCTCGATCTGGTTGCCCTGCGCCTCGCGCGCCTTGCGGTCGGCCTGCTCGCGCTGCTGGGCTTCGTACTCGGCGCGGGCGCGGGCGCCCCACATCGGCGCGGGCCGCTCGAGCTCGCCCTGCTTGCCGCAGGCGGCCAGGGGCGCGGCGGCGACGACGGCGCAGCCGATCAGGATCAGATGGCGGATCATGCGAGGAGGTCCTTCCACCGCGCGACCTCGGCGCGGACATTGTCGGGCGCCGTCCCGCCGAGGCTGCGGCGGCTGGCCGCCGAGGCCTGGGGCGTCAGCACCTCGTAAATGTCCCCGGTGATCCGTGGTTCAAGCGCCTGCAGGTCCGCGAGGGGCAGGTCGGAGAGCTCGACCCCGAGAGCTTCCGCCCGCTTCACGGCCGACCCGGCCACGTGGTGCGCCTGCCGGAACGGGATGCCAAGCACCCGCACCAGCCAGTCCGCCAGGTCGGTGGCGGTGGAGAAGGCGGCGCCGGCGGCGGCGGCCATGCGTGCGACGTTGGGGGTGAGATCCGCGATCATTCCGGTCATGGCCGCCAGGGCCACCTCCAGGGCGTCGAAGGCCTCGAAGGCGGGGACCTTGTCCTCCTGCATGTCCTTCGAATAGGCGAGGGGCAGCCCCTTCATCACCATCGACAGGGCGGTGAACGACCCCAGGATCCGGCCGCTCTTGGCGCGGGTCAGCTCGGCGGCGTCGGGGTTGCGCTTCTGCGGCATGATCGACGAGCCGGTGGTGAAGGCGTCGCTGAGCGCGATGAAGCCGAACTGCGGCGTCATCCAGAGCACGATCTCCTCGGCCAGCCGCGACAGGTGGGTCGCGCAGATGCTGGCGGCGGCCAGGGCCTCCAGCGCGAAGTCCCGGGCCGAGACGGCGTCGAGGCTGTTGGCCATGGGCCGGTCGAAGCCGAGCGCCGCGGCGGTGCGCGCCCGGTCGATCGGAAAAGAGGTCCCGGCTAGGGCCGCCGCGCCCAGCGGACTCTCATTCATCCGCGCCCGGGCGTCATCGAACCGGCCGGCGTCGCGGCCGAACATCTCCACATAGGCCATCAGATGGTGGCCGAAGGTGACCGGCTGGGCGCTCTGCAGGTGGGTGAAGCCTGGCATCAGGGTCGCCGCATGCGCCTCGGCCTTGGCCGTCAACGCCCGCTGCAGATCTCTCAGCTGCCCGGCCGACCGTTCGCAGGCGGCGCGCACCCAGAGGCGGAAGTCGAGCGCCACCTGGTCGTTGCGCGACCGCGCCGTGTGCAGCCGCCCGGCTGCCGGGCCGATCAGCTCCTCGAGGCGCTTCTCGACATTGAGGTGGATGTCCTCGAACTCGTCGCGGAACGGAAAGGTCCCGTCCGCCATCTCCTGCTCGATCAAGGCCAGGCCGCGCTGGATCTCGGCCTCGTCCGCGGCCGGGATCACGCCTGCGGCGGCCAGCATGGCGGCATGGGCCTTCGACCCGGCCAGATCCTCGGCCGCAAGGCGCCGGTCGAAGCCGATGGAGACGTTGATCGCCTGCATCAGGGCGTCGGGCTTGGCGGAGAACCGGCCGCCCCATAATGAGTGGCCCTGACCGTCGGTGGTTTTGGAAGACATGGCGCGCGCGATGACTATGAGGCGAAGGAGCTGGCTGGGCGGAGGCTTCGCCCTGATCGGCGTCGCGGCGGCTCTATACGTCATCCCCGGCTGCACCGCCAAACAGCCAGCCGATCTGAAGAGCCTGGCGCAGGGCGACATGAAGGCCCTGGTGGTGGACGCCCAGCCCGCGCCGGCGCCGCAGAACCCCTTCACCGACGCGGCGGGCAAGCCGCACACCCTGGCCGAGTTCAAGGGCAAGGCGGTGGTGCTGAACCTGTGGGCCACCTGGTGCGGGCCCTGCGTCGAGGAAATGCCGACGCTGGCCCAGCTCAGCGCCGCCTACGCCGGCAAGCCGGTGGTGATCCTGCCCATCAGCCTCGACCGCGAAGAGGACCGCGCCAACGCCATCGCCTTCCTGGGCAAGCGCCCGCCACTGACCTTCTACGCCGAGCCGAAGTACGAGCTCGCGTTCGCCTTCAAGCCGCCGGTGAGCGGCCTGCCCGCCACCATCCTGATCGATCCGCAAGGCCGCGTGCGCGCCCGGCTGGCCGGCGGCGCCAACTGGGCCGGACCGCAGGCGCGGCAGGTGGTCGACGCCCTGATCGCGAGCAGGTGAGCTGCACAACCTTTGGGCGCCATGGGGCGCTTTTGAGTTGACCGAAATCCGTGACCACGCAATGAGTGCGGACAAATCCGTGGCGTGGTCCCGCGCATGAGCGGCCTCGCCCCGACATAAGAAGGTTACTCAGGGAGCGAAGCGTTAAGATGGCCAGCGGCACCGTCAAATGGTTCAATTCTGCGAAGGGCTACGGCTTCATCCAGCCGGATGACGGCGGGAAGGATGTCTTCGTGCACGTCAGCGCCGTCGAACGCGCCGGGCTGCGCGGCCTGAACGAAGGCCAGAAGGTCACCTACGACCTCGAGTCCGAGCGCGGCCGGACAGCGGCCGTGAACCTGAAGGCATAGCCGCCGCCGACTCCGAATTTTGCGCGGGCGCCGGTCTTGGGGCCGGCGCCCGACGTCGTCTAGACAGGCGTGATGGTCGATCCACGCACGCTCGAACCGATCGCCGCGCGCGGCTGGCCCGCCGCGCAGACCGGCGCGATCGGGGGCTGGCGGCTGCATGCGGCCGCGGGCTTCTCCGGCCGGATCAACGCCTGCTGGCCGATCGACCCGGCGGATCGCCCACCCGCCGAGGCGATCGCCGCAGCAGAGGCCTGGTACGCGGCCCGGGGCCTGCCGCCAATGTTCAAGATCGTCGAGGGCGCCGCCGGTGCGACGGCCCTGATCCGGCGGCTGAGCCGGCTCGGCTACCGGTCCGATACGCCCACCCTGACCATGGTTGGTCCGGTGGCAGGGGAACACGATCCGGCCGTGGCCTTCGAGAGCGAGGTCAGCGACGCCTTCCGCAAGGTGTTCGAGGCGGCTCAGGCGGCCGATCCCGGCGACGCCCAGGAGCGGCTGGAGGCCATGGCGCGGATTCCCCGCCCCCGCGCCTTCGCCCGTCTGGACCTGGACGGGGCGCCGGCGGCCATCGGCGCCTGCGCGGTAGAGGCCGAGTGGACCGGCGTCTTCGGCATGCGCACCGCACCCGAGCGGCGGCGGCTCGGCCTTGGCGGGCGCATCTTCGCGGCGCTGATGTCGTTCAGCCGCGCGGCGGGCGCGACGCGCGCCTACCTTCAGGTGGACGCCGACAACGCGCCGGCCATTGCGCTGTACGAGAAGGCGGGATTCGAGACGGCCTATCTCTACCATTACTGGCGGAGGGGCGTGACTTCTCCCCACCCGTGAAGCGCAGCGGAACGGGGGAGGAGAAACGTCACGCCGTCGGCGGCGCCTGACTGACCGGGCCGCCTTCCGACTGGATCTGGGCCCAGCACTCGTTGGCCACCTGCTCCATGTAGGACGCCTTGGGCAGGCCGGCGTAGACGCCAAAATGCAGGATCGCCTCCTGCATCTCCGGGAAGCTGATGTCGCCGCTCTTGAGGGCGCCGTAGATGTGGCTGCGGATCGGCGTCTCGGCGCCCGCCAGCCCGGCGCAGGCCAGGCTGATGAAGCGGCGGGCGCGGACGTCGAGGCCCGGCCGGCTCCAGACCTCGCCGAAGCAGTAGCCCTGGCTGCCGACGGTCCGCAGCGGGCTTTCCGGCGGCGCCTGCGACGGGCGGGCCGTGACGTAGCGACTCCAGGCCAGCGCCCGCTCGGCCCTGGCCGTCTCGAAGTCGGTGGTTTCGCTCATCTGATCCTCCGGTCGGCGGCGGGCCGCAGCGGAGCTTTCGCGCGCCCGCCCCTTGCCCGCAAGGGCGCGCGGCAGTGACCCATCGCCGGGAATTGCCCTATGAGGGGCTGAAACAGGAAAGGCCGGCATGGCAGGGACCGACACGCCTTCGAACGCGCCCCTGGCGCTGATTACCGGCGCCTCGAGCGGGATGGGGCGGGAGATCGCCCGCCGACTGGCGCGCCGGGGCTATCGCACGCTGCTGGTGGCGCGGCGCGAGGCGCTGCTGCGCGAGGCTTCGGAGGAGCTGTCGCGGTTCGCGCCGAGCGTCGGACTGAGTCTCGATCTCAACGACCCGGCCGCAATCGAGGCGGCGATCCCCGCCGCCCTCGCCGAGCACGGTGATCCGGAGGTGCTGATCAATTGCGCCGGCCACGGGCTCTACCGGCTGGCCAAGGACCAGGCCGACGCCGAAGTGCGCACATTGATGCAGGTGCACTATTTCGCGGCCTTCGCGCTGATCCGCCTGACGCTGCCGGCGATGCTGCAGCGGCGCAAAGGCCACGTGATCAACATCGCCTCGATGTCCACCAAGATCGGCCCCTGGGGCCACGCCGGCTATGCCGCGGCGAAGGCGGCGCTGGTGTCGCTGACCCAGAGCCTGGCGGCCGAGCACCAGGTCGACGGCGTGCGGTTCAGCTACGTCAACCCGGGCATCGTCCGCACCGACTACTTCGCCTCGCCCGCCGTGGCCGGCCTGTTCGGCCGCCAGCAGCGCCGAGCCATCGAGCCGGGACGAGTCGCGGACGCTACCGTGCGGCTGCTCGACCATCCGCGCCTGGAGATCTGCGTGCCCGGCCACTACCGCGCGCTGGACTGGCTGAAGGCGATCAGCCCCGGCCTGGCCCACCGGATCGTCGCGTCCGAGAGCCGCCCGCCGCCCGACGCCGTGCTCAGCCAGGAGGGCGGCGGCTAGGGGCCGCCCGCCGTGTCGCGGCCCCCCTTGCCCGCGCCGCAGGCCGCTGGCTAGGGTCGCCGCAAGGAGGGCGGGCGCGCGCCTTAGAGTGTCTGACGTATTCATCTCCTACGCCCGGTCCACGGAGACTGCGGCCCGGACCACGGGCGATGCCTTGCGCGCGGCCGGCTACAGCGTCTGGCGCGACGACGACCTGCCCACGCACCGCGCCTACGCCGACGTGATCGAGGAGCAGTTGCGGACTGCCAAAGCGGTCGTGGTGGTCTGGTCGGCCGACGCGGTGAAGTCGCACTGGGTCCGCTCGGAGGCCGACTTCGCGCGCACCCAGGGCAAGCTGGTGCAGCTGACCGTGGACGGCGCACGGCTGCCGATGCCGTTCGACCAGATCCAGTGCGCCAATCTCGCCGGCTGGCAGGGCGCACCCGACCATCCCGGCTGGCGCAAGGTGCTGGCGAGCGTCGCCGACCTGATCGGCGTCGCGACAGATCCCGGGAGCCATCGCGCCAGGTCGCCCCCGGCGTCGATCCAGCCGCTGCTGGCGGTGCTGGCGTTCGACAACCTCTCCGGCGATCCTGAGATGGACTATTTCTCCGACGGCGTCTCCGAGGAGATCCGCGAGACGGTGGCGCGGGGCAGCGAGCTGAAGGTGGTCGGCCGCGGCTCCAGCTTCCAGTTCCGCGGCGCCAACAAGGCCGCCGCCCATGTGGCGGCCGAGGTGCAGGCGACACATGTGCTGGACGGCGCGGTGCGGCGCGCCGGAGCGAAGGTGCGCATCTCCACCGAGCTGGTGGACTGCGCCAGCCAGACGCGGCTCTGGTCGCAGCGGTTCGACCGCGACCTCTCCGACATCTTCGCGCTGCAGGACGAGATCGCCGCGGCCGTGGCGACGGCGCTGAAAACCGCCTTCGCCGCGCCCGCCCAGCCGCCCTCGGTCGACCCGGGCGCCTACGACCTCTACCTGCGCGCCCGCACCTTCTCCGAGGGCTCGATGCAGCCGGAACGGCACGTCCGCGCCATGGGCATGCTGGAGGAGGTGACCGCCGCGGCGCCCGGGTTCGCGCGGGCCTGGGGCGCGCTGGCCATGAAGCGCGCCTGGTGCCTGCGGGTGATCGATCCGGCGCGCCGCCCGCCGGTGACCCGCGCCGACGTGGAGGCGGCGGCCGCGACGGCGCTGCGGCTCGATCCGGGCCTGGGCGTCGCCTACCAGGCGCTCGGCCTGCTGGAGCCGTTCGGCCACTACCAGAAGCGCGAGGCGCTCTGCGACCAGGCGCTGGCCGCCGCCCCCGACGACCCTGAGGTGCTGCTGCACCGGGCGATGCTCAGCGCCGAGGTCGGCCGGACCGCCGAGGCGCTCGGCTATGCCGAGCGCGCCGTCCGGCTGGACCGGCTGTTCATGCCGGCCGCCAACTGGCGGTGCGCGATGCTGATGGGCATGGGCCGATATGACGAGGTGCGCCCACTCTGGGACGAGGCCCTGGCGCGCTGGCCGGAGGTGGAGTCGGTGCTGGGCAACGCCATCGGCGCGGCCGCCCACCACGGCGAGACCGAGCGGCTGAAGATGCTGGCGGAGATGGCCGAGCGGCGCGGCTTCGACAGCACACCGTTCCGCGACTGGGTCGAGTTCCACCTGAACCTTGCCGATCCCTCGCCGGAGTATCTGACGCGGTTCCTGGCCTATGGCCGCGACGCGGTCAGCAAGACCGACATGGCGCCGCTGGCGGTGCTGACCGGGCTGGTGGGCCTGGGCCTGGTCGACGAGGCGTTCGAGCTGGCCGAGACCGCGTCCTTCGCAGCGCTGTTCGATCCGGAGGGCACGCCGGCGGGCGCGACCTATTCGCCGGGGATCATCTTCCACCACTCCACCCGGGCGATGATCCGCGACATCCGGTTCATGGACCTCTGCCGCAAGCTGGGCTTCTGCGACTACTGGGCGGCGACCGAGCGCTGGCCAGACTGCGTCGACGCCACGCCCTACGACTTTCGCGCCGAGGCGCGCAAGCGGGCGGGCGCCACCCTAGACCCCTAGCTCCGCCCTCACAGCCTCGGCGCTGACGCCGTGCTGGCGGATCGTCCGCAGGGTCTCGGCCTTGTCGCGCTTGGCGAGCCGCTTGCCGTCCGGTCCGAGCAGCAGCGGGTGGTGGCGGTAGGCGGGCGCCGGAAAGCCCAGCAGCGCCTGCAGCACGCGCTGGATGTGGGTGGCCTTGAACAGGTCCTGGCCGCGGACCACCTCGGTGATCCCCTGCCGCGCATCGTCGATCACCACCGCCAGGTGATAGGCGACGCCGACGTCCTTGCGCGCCAGCACCACGTCGCCCGCCGGGCCGGGTTCGACCATGATCGCGCCATGCTCGCCGGCCGGCCCGCGCCCTCGCTCCTCGAAGCCGAGCGGGCCGATCTCGCGCTCGGCTGCCGCCAGGCTCAGGCGCCAGGCGTAGGGCTCGCCGGCCGCCAGCCGCCGCGCCTCTTCCTCCGCGGCCAGGGGCCCGCCGCGGTAGCCCTCCGGCGGGCCGTGCGGCGCGCGGCCAATCTCGTCCAGGATCTCGGCGCGGGTCTTGAACGAACGGTAGACGAGGCGGCGCTGCCGCAGCTGATCCAGCGCCGCCAGGTAGTCCGCGGCGTGCTCCGACTGGCGCAGCACCGGCCGCTCCCAGTCGATCCCCAGCCAGGCCAGGTCCTCATAGATCGCCGCCTCGAACTCGGGCCGGCAGCGGGTGAAGTCGATGTCCTCGATCCGCAGCACGAAGCGCCCGCCCGCGGCCCTGGCGGCGGCGAAGGCGGTCAGAGCGGAGAGCGCATGCCCCTTGTGGAGGAAGCCGGTGGGCGAAGGCGCGAAACGGGTGGCGTAGGGCGCGCCGGCGGCGGGCCCGATCACGTCTCCGGGCTGTCCGGATGCAGGAAGACCCGGACGTGCTGGAGGACCCCGCGCAGGAAGGCCTCCTCCCCGCCCATGGCCTCCTTCAGCGGCTCGAACTGCTTGAACGAGGCCATTTCCGCCAGGCCGTGCGCCGCGCACCAGGCGGCGATGGTGGAGAGCTTCAGGTCGAGCGCGTCGGTGGCGTCGCCGCCGGCGTCGACGATGGCGCACTGCACCTGGTTGAAGCCGCTCTTCTCCTCGTTGGCGTGCTCGGGCATGGCCGTGCGGTTGCGCGACACATGGTACATCAGCCGGTAGAGCTGCGGATTGCGCTGGGCGAAGGTCACATAGGCCATGCCGATCCCCAGCACGCCCTCGCGCGGCGTGGCCGCCTTGGCGCGGCCCTCGGCGATGGCCATGTCCAGCGCGTGCCAGCCCTCGTGGGCGACGGCGTCGAGCAGCTCGGCCTTGTCCTTGAAGTGGTGATAGGGCGCGGCGGGGCTGACCCCGGCCTCCCGCGCCACCGCCCGCAGCGACAGCCCGGCGGGGCCCTCCGCCTCGAGGATCCGGCGGGCCGCCTCCACCAGGGCGCGCGACAGGTCCCCATGGTGGTAGGGGCGGGCGTGAACGCTGTCGGGGGCGCTTCCAGCTTCTCTCATTGTCTCCACCCTAAAAACTTATCCAAACGCTGTAAAGTTGATCTTGACGCCGTTCAGATAGGTGCTATCTAAGCACTGTCCAGTTAGGACGCCCCCGCTCCCCCGGGGGTTCGGACAGAAACTTAAGGAACCTTGTCATGTCTCTCACGCAACTCACCGCCGTCGAGCGCCTGTTCGACCGTTCTGCGGTCGCCGTGCTGCTCGCCTTGGGCTTTGCGGCCGCCGCCGCGACCGCCCTTGTCGGCGCCTAGATTGGACCGTCGCCGTGGCGTTTCGATAACGACCTCGGCCACGGCGACGTTCCCGATCTGACACCCCTGAAGCAAGGCGCCGGATGTGGCGTCGAGGCCACCCTCTTGCGGAGGGCTGGCCTTCTCGGCATGTCCGGCTCTTGCCGTCACGGCGGTGTCGTGGAATCTGGCCTAAGAGGGGCTGGATGAGACGAATCAGTCCGGCTGGCCCGACAGGAGGCGCGTCTTCAGTCATAGCGTTCAGCTAGCTTCCGGTATCCTTTCCAGCGGGGCGCGCCGTGCAGGTGCTTAGCCGCCCCCCGTCTGGCTGGCCCGCGCTGGTGCTGAACGCCGACTATCGGCCGCTGTCCTACTATCCCCTGTCGCTGTGGCCCTGGCAGGAAACCATCAAGGCAGTGTTCCTGGAGCGGGTCGAGGTGGTCTCCCACTACGACAAGCTGATCCACTCGCCCTCGTTCGAGATGAAGCTGCCCAGCGTGGTGTCGCTGAAGCAGTACGTGGCCCAGGACCGGCCGCCGGCCTTCACCCGCTTCAACCTGTTCCTGCGCGACAGCTTCTCGTGCCAGTACTGCGGCTCGGGCGAGGAGCTGACCTTCGATCACGTGACCCCGCGCTCGCGCGGCGGCCGCACCACCTGGGAGAACATCGTCACCGCCTGCGCCCGCTGCAACCTGGGCAAGGGCGGCCGCACCCCCCGCGAAGCCGACATGCACCCCCGCCGCCATCCCCGCCGCCCGACCATGTACGAACTGCAGGACCACGGCCGCAAGTTCCCGCCCAACCACCTGCACGAAAGCTGGCTCGACTACCTCTACTGGGACATAGAGCTGGAGGCCTGATCCCGGGTCGTCTGTTGTCCCGGCCTAACGTCCGCCAGAAAGCCACGCTGCCACGTTGAGCACATAGCGGTGCGTGTCCTGCAGCGCGCCGGGAACGCGTTGCATTCCGTCGCCGGGCGGTTCGTCCACGAAGCTTGGGCAGCCTGCGTGGGTGTCCCAGTTGTAGTCGGCGAAATGGTGGAAGGTGCTCTGCGCCAGGGCCGGGCCGCCATGCTCGCCGGGTTCGAAGGCCACGGCGATGTTGAAGCTGGCGCCGGTGATCTTGCTCACCCCGCGGGCGATCACTCTCGCATTCTCGCCTTCCGGCGCACCGATCCCGCCCTCGTGCGGGTGGGCCGGCAGCATGCGGATCGAGCCGGTCGAGGACCGTTGGTCAGCGAGCACCGGGTGGGCGGGCCCCACGACCTCGATCTCCTGCGGGTCGCCGTTCGCGCCGGAATGGAAGTTCGGCCAGGAGATGTGCGTCGTGAAGGTGTCGTCGGCCTGGCGCCTGGCCGGGTCGGGATCGGGATTGAGGGTGTGGAAGTAGTGCGCCGCCCCCACGCCGCCGAGCCGGCAGACCGACGAGCCGAGGTCCATGTGGTCGCGCGTCACCAGCAGGCCGCCGCCCCGGGCCCGGAACCGCGAGATCGCCTCGCAGTCCTCCAACGCCAGGCCGTCGCCCGTGTCGACGGCGAACAGCCACAACTGGTCGAAGCCGCCGTGGTCGATGGTCGACAGCACCGGATCGGCGCGTCCGGGCGGAGCGCGGTCCCGCGCGGTGACGTCGTAGAGCGGCCGGCCCGCGTCGTCCCGCTGCGCGCGAAGCAGTCGCGCCAGTCGGCTGAACCGGCTGATCGACCAGTCGTCCTCGATCGTCGGGATGGTGGTCTGGAGGAGTATCCTCACCGGCTGGACGTCCATGGCGCTTCCTCGGATGCTCGCCCCTGGGGCGACCATCAAACCTCGCCGCGGCCCGTCCCGCCAGACTTTCGTGAACGCGGCGGAAGCCCAGTGACGGTCAAGCGCAGTAGCCAGGTCGCCCCACATCTCGCAGACTTCGTCCAGGGCCGTACCGGCCCGCAGCACGGAGAAGGATGCGCCCGTGAGCCAGCCAGACGAGTCGCCGCCGCTAACGCCCTCACCGGCCGGACGCGCCGCGACGACCTTCGCGACCGCCGAGGATCTTGCGAACGCGATGCGGCGCGCGTCGGCCGCCCACGCCAAGCACGAGGAGCGGACGGGCGCGGCAGACCCCGACTGGCCTGACTGGTACGCGGCCTACATGGTCGCCGAACAGGCCGGGCTGGAGCCGCCCTCGTAGCCGAGCCATCGCCGCTTCGTGGCTACCTGGCGGCCAAGGCGTCGGGTGAGCGGATTCAGGACCCGTCCCTCGGGGATCGGCCGACCGGCGATGCGCTCCTATCCCACCGGAACGTCGAACGCCTCGATATAGTCGGACCAGTCCCGCCGGATGGCCGAAGCGTCCAGGCCGTGCGCCTCTGCCGTATATCGGTGGGCGCCGAACTTCCCCTTCGGATTGTCGCTCAGGAACCTTTCCATCGGCGCGGCGGCGTCCCGAGGCAGATCTTCGCCGAGCCAGTCGTAGATCGCCCGCACCGTCGGCATGGGCGCGGCCACGAACGCGTCGTAGCTCACATCGAAATAGCGGCCCGGCCGCCCGTCCCTGGCCCGGGAGGCCAGCGCGCGGTCAATGCCGGCCCGCCACCATCTCAGCGAATCCCGACCCGCCCGCCGCGAATCGAAGTCTGCGTAGGCCTTGCGCCTTCCCCCCGCGAACAGGTCGGCGATGGAAGGAATGGCGACGCCCGGGTCGCGGTGCAGGAACACCACGCGCGCATCGGGATAGGTGGCGAAGATCCTGTCCAGGTGGAAGATGTGCGGCGGCGACTTCAGCACCCACCAGTCACGCCGGCAGAAGCATTGCAGATGCTGCAGCACATGACGGTGGAGCTCGAACGGCGCGGCGTCGTCCGCCGCCAGGTACCAGTCCACGTACGACGACCAGTACTGGCGCGAGTGCAGGTTGATGCTCTGGAACGCCAGCGCGGTGACGAAATTGCACTCGTCCGGCAGCGTCGCCCCCACGCTGTGGATCCGCAAGGCATCCGGCGTCACCGCCGAAAGCGCCGCTCGAGAGCGCGCGATCCTGGGATCGGTGTGGTAGGTCTCGGCCCGCGGCGGCGGCGAGAGTTGCTGGTGCTCCCAGGTCGAGATGCTGCGGGCGCGCGGATCCCGCGCCAGCATTCCGTGCAGCAGCGTCGAGCCCGTCCGTGGCAGACCGGTGAGAATGATCGGCCGCCTGATCGTCTCGGCGGCGATGCCAGGATGGTCCGCCCGGTCGCGGTAGAGCCTCAGCCGCTCGCCGAGCAGCCTCAAAACCTGATCCCGCGCCGCCTGCCGGCCGGCGGGCGAAAGCTCGGAATCCCGGTTCACCGCCTCGCAGAATGCCGCAAGCCCGTCCACGAACCGCCGGCCGCCCCAGTGACTGAGGTCTGCCGCAGCCGCGGCCTGCGCCATCAGCGCCTCGGGATCGAGCTCGGTTTCCATCGTCACCTCAGCCACCGCCCTGCCCGCCCATCGGCTCATCCGTGGCGCCGCTGGAAGGGTCGCCGCGCGCTCCGCGGCATCTGCGCCCCGTCCAGCGACCCGCGCATGCCGCAATAGGATAAGCACCCGTCGCCCTTGGCGGCCAGCCGCAGCACATCCGGCGTCACGGCGATCGAAAAGGCGCACGTCGCGCCCGACCCGGGGTCCGGATCGACCTCCGCCGTCAGGGCGTCGGCTTGGTAGCGCATCAGGGCGCCGATCTCGCAACTGTGGCCGTTGCGGAACTGCAGATGGACCGAGACCAAGGCCGATGCGCGGCCGCGACGCCGGATGACGATCTCGTCCGTCGAACGGTAGGGCGTCCCGTCGGCCATGCTGTTGATGAAGCTGCGGCGATAGACACCGGTGATGCGGGAGAGGTCATCGTCCGGCGCCCGCGCGGCCGCCAGCAGCATCGCGACCGCCGCCAGGACGGCTGTCGTCAGGACCCGCATGGTGCGTGCCTGCGCGCCTGCAGCGGGCCAGATTGTCGAGTTCAGGACGCCCACCGTTCACTCCACTTTTCGGGAGCTACGATACTCACATTTTTCCGCCACGCGGGGCGGAGCGGCAGAGCCCGCGGCGGGCCGCGCTTGCGCCCGAGGCGCAGCCCTCTATCGTCGGCGTCACCAGCGAGCGGCGAGGCGGATGGCGACGATCTTCCAGCGGGTGTCCAAGGCGCCCACCCAGCCGCGGGCGCCGGCGGCGGCCAGGGCGTTCGATGTCGCCGAGCTCTACGACGGGCCGGTCAGCACCGAGGAGGCGCCGGCGGCGGGGGCCGTGGCGCTGGATGAGAAGCTGCGGCAGGCCTACTTCTGGATCGTCAACACGGCGATCATCAGCCCGCACTACGACGTCGAGTTCAACGACGGGCCGCCGATCCAGTACCGCGTGGGCGACACGCGGCGGCTGCTCAGCCTGCCCTCGGCGCAGAGCTATTCCAGCTTCGCCCTGCTGCCGCTGCTGACCTTCGCCACCCGCGGCAAGTGCCTGTTCGTGGGCGGGCCCGGGCGAGGGAAGACCGCCAGTTCGCTGCTGATGGGGGTGCTGGCCGGCTATCCGGTGCGCGAGGTGCGCCGGGCGATGCAGCACGGCCATCCGCAGATGACCATCGCCGACCTGCTGGGCAATCCGCTGCCCGCCGACCTGGTGGCGGCCCAGAGCATGGACGCGATCCGCATCGCCTGGCGGCCCTGGCTGGGCATGCGGGTGAAGATCATCGACGAGTACAACCGCATCCCGACCCGCACCCAGAGCGCCCTGTTGACGGTGATGGGCGACAATTACGCCGAGGTGCTGGGCCAGATCCACGAGTGCCCGCCGGCCGCCTGGTTCCTGACCGCCAACGACGACCAGGGCGGCGGCACCTACCAGGTGATCGAGGCGCTGCGCGACCGGATCGACGTGATCGTGCAGGCGCTGTCGTTCAACCCGCGCTTCCTGGCCGACCTGCTGCTTCGGATCGAGGAGAACGTCCGGCCGGAGGACGTGGTCCCGCCGGAGATCGTGTTCACCGAGGCGGAGCTGGATTCGCTCAGCAAGACCGTGCGCCGCATCCCGGTGCCGTCCGAGGTGCGACGGCGCATCGAGTTCTTCACCAGCCAGTTCGAGCTGATGGAGACCGCCGGCGCCCAGTACGAGTATCTGACCAAGGACACCGCGCGGCTTTCCGGCGTGGACTGGGCGCTGATCACCGCCGCCGACAGCGGGCGCGACCGGCTGAAGGACATCGGCTGCCAGACCCTGAACGGCCTGTCGGTGCGCAACCTGATGACGCTGCTGAGCTACGCCAAGGCGCTGGCCTATTTCCGCGGCGGCCAGGAGGTGGCGCTGGAGGACGTGCGCCAGGTGCTGCCGTTCGTGCTGCGCGACAAGCTGCGGCCCGACCCGGACGCGCCCTTCTTCGCCCTGCCGGAGAACGCCGCCCTGCGCGTCGACGCCGTCGGCTGGCTGCGGCAGGTGTTCGACCTGTCGTGCGAGGAATACGACCGGCTCGACCTCGACCGCGACGACCCGGTGGCGGCCCTGGGCGACGAGTTCGAGAAGGGCCTGGACGGGCTGGAGGAGCGCGAGGTGCGCGCGCGACTGACCCGGATCGAGCGGGTGATCGCCGAGCGGGTGCAGGGGCGCAAGCTGTACGGCCCGATCTACGACGACCTCTTGAAGCTGAAGTACCTGCACCAACGCTACACCAACTATCTGCACTGGCTCGGCGCGCCGAAGTGAGCGTCTCGCCGGCCCTTGCCCGCACGCTGGCCGCGGGCCGGGCCTCGTTCAATGCGCGCGTCGCGGCGGCGCGGCGCGCCCAGGCCGGCTTCGACGAGGCGGCGTTTGCGGCCATCCTCAGCGACCTGCTGGACCCTATCGTGGCGGCCGTGGAGACCCAGGCGCCGGACCGCACGGCGGCGGTGGCGACGGCGGGCTTCGACATCGCCCTGACGCTCGCGGCCAGGAACCTGGCGGGTCCGAAGGCGCGGCGGGACGCCGTGAACCGGCTCTGGCGGGACGTGGCGCCCCGGCTGGCCGGGCCGATCGCCGACCGCCCTAAAACCCTGATGGGCAGCCTGACCAACGCGGCCCTGAACATCGCCGCCACCCCCGGGGCGCGGCCGAACGAGTGGCTGGCGCTGCTCTCGCGAGCGGCGCCCATCGCCACCGCCGAGACCCTGCTGCCGATCGGCCAGGTGCTGGCTTGGCGCGCCGGCATGGCCCACTTCCGGCAGGGCGCGCTGGCGGCGGCCGAGGCGCTGGGGCCGCAGCAGGCGCTGGCGCTGGTGGGCGCAGAGGGCGACTGGGCGGAGGTCCGCGCGCGGTTCGAGGCGAACCGCTGGTGGCGGCCGGACCTGGAGCCGGGCCGCGAGGGCCTTACGGTCGGCGCGTTCACCGGCTACGGCGGCCAGTTCCCGGAGCCGCCGACGGTGCGCGCCGGCGACGACGGCTTCGTCGTGCGCAGCGCCGATCGCACCTTCCTGCTGATCGCCGACGCCTATGGCGCCACCCTGCACCCCGCCGCGCCCGAGACGTTTGACGCCCTGCGCGACCGGCCGGCGGCGCTGGACGGCGGCGCGATCCGGGCCGGCGACCGCCGCGTCCCCATCGCCCTGCCGCGCGAGGGCCTGTCGAGCGCCTGGGACGAGACCGGCCTGGTCGTCGCGTCGACCTACTCCTACCGGCTGCTGGTGCTGCCATGGCGCCTGCCCTGACCGACGCCGCTGCATCCGACCCGCTGGCCGCCTGGCGCGCGGCCTGGCCGCAGGCGCTGGCGGCCTGGAGCCGGTTCACACGGCTGCACGACCCGCGCCTGTGCGAGACCACGCCCGAGGCGTCGCGCGAGGGCCTGGCGGGCAGCTTCGCGATGATCCGCCTGCAGGACAAGAGCGTGGTGATCGACCTGCAGCAGGTCGCCGCCATGGGCCTGACCGACTACCCCGTGGAGATCCTCGCCCATGAGATCGGCCACCATGTGCTGGCGCCGGCGACGGCGACCGACAGCTTCCGGCTGATCGCCCGGCTGCGCAAGGCGCTGCCGACCCTGGAGCGCCATGCGCCGATGGTCGCCAACCTGTTCACCGACCTGCTGATCAACGACCGGCTGCAGCGCAGCGCCGGCCTGCGGATGGCGGAGGTCTACGAGCGGCTGCACCGGCCGGGATCGGAGCGCCCGAGCCGCCTCTGGACGCTCTACATGGGCATCTACGAGTCGCTCTGGGGCCTCGCCAAGGGGAGCCTGGGCGGGCCGAAGGGCGACCAGCAGGCAGAAGGCGACGCCTGGCTGGGGGCGCGCGTGATCCGGGTCTACGCCCGGGACTGGATGAAGGCCGCCGGCAGGTTCGGGACGCTGCTGCTGCCCTATCTGGCCGAGGACACCGACAAGGACCGGGCGCTGGCCCAGTGGCACGACACCCGCACCGCCGCCCAGGGCAGCGAACCGCGCGGCGGCCAGGAGATCGAGGACGACGAAGCCGGCGGCGCGGTGCATCCGTCGAGCGACCCGCTGGTCACCGGCGACGAGGCGCCCACGACGCCGCCGGCCGAGGCGGAGTCCAACGCCGCGCCGGGCCAGGGCCAGAGGCGCGAGCCGTTCGAGTACGGCGAGATCCTGCGCGCGGCCGGCATCCAGCTCAGCGACCAGGAGATCGCCATCCGCTACTACCGCGAGCGCGCCCTGCCCCATCTGGTGTCGTTCCCGGTCCGGCCGGGGCCGGTGTCGGACGAACCCCAGCTGGAGGGTCTGGAGCCGTGGGACACCGGCGACCCGCTCGACGACATCGCCTGGCTGGAGACGCTGGGCCAATCGCCGGTCGTGGTGCCGGGCGTCACCACGGTGCGGCGCACCTACGGACGCGAGCCCGGCCCGCCCGGCAAGCCGGAGCCGGTCGACCTGGACCTCTACGTGGACAGCTCGGGCTCCATGCCCGATCCGCGCCAGCGGATCTCGTACCTGACCCTGGCGGGGGCGATCATCTCCCTGTCGGCGCTGAAGGTCGGCTCCCGCGTCCAGGCCACACTGTGGAGCGGCAAGAACCAGTTCATGGCCACGGACGGCTTCGTGCGCGACGAGACCGCGATCCTGGGCATCCTGACGGGCTTCTACGGCGGCGGCACCGCCTTCCCGATCCATCGCCTGCGCGACACCTACGCCCGGCGCCGCGCCACCGACCGGCCCGTGCACCTGCTGATGATCTCGGACGACGGGATCACCACCATGTTCGACAACGACGAGCGGGGCGCGAGCGGCTGGGACATCTCGGGCCAGGCCATGAAGGCCGCGCGCGGCGGCGGCACCATGGCGCTGAACCTCTGGTACGACCTGCCGGCCGACAGCCCGACGAGCCTGGCCCTGCGCCGCGCCCAGGCCGAGCAGGGCTGGGACGTGCACCGCGTGACCGACATGGCCCAGCTGGTGGATTTCGCGCGGGCCTTCAGCCGCCGGCGCTACGGGGCGGACGCGCCGTGATCGTGCTGTGGCGGATCACCGAGCGGTGCAACTACGCCTGCGGCTTCTGCGCCTACGACCGCCGCCTGGGCCGGCCGCGAACGCAGACGGACGCCTACGACGTGCTGCGGCTGGGCGCGGTCTTGGGACAATATGCCCGGGCGACCGGCGACCGGGTGCTGGTGAGCTGGCTCGGCGGCGAGCCGCTGTTGTGGCCGCCGCTGTTCGAGGTGTCCGGGGCGCTTCGCGACGATGGGCTGGCCGTCAGCCTGACCACCAACGGCAGCCTGCTGCACCGGCCGGGCGTTCGCGCCGCCTTGCTGGATCACCTTGACGAGGTGACCGTGAGCGTCGACGCGATGGCTGGGCTTCACGATGAGCTGCGCGGCTTCGAAGGCGCCTGGGCGCGGTGCCGGGACGCGATCGTGGCGCTTCGTCAGATGCGCGACCTCCGTGGATACGGCCCGAAGCTGCGCGCCAACGTCGTGCTGATGCGCGCCACGCTACCGGAGTTCGGCCGCCTCTGCGCCGCGCTGGCGGATTGGGGCGTGGACGAGATCACCTTCAACCAGCTGGGCGGGCGCGACCGGCCGGAGTTCTATCCCTCGCAACAACTGCGGCCGGATGACGTCGCCGCGCTGGGCGGACAACTGCCTGGCCTCAAGGCGACCCTCGCCGATCGCGGCGTGCGGCTGTGCGGCGCGCCCCGCTATCTGGACCGCTTCGCCGCCACGGCCGCCGGCGAGGCGTGGCCGGTGCAGGACTGCGCCATGGGCGAGCGGATGCTGTTCGTCGATGAGCGGGGACGCGTCGCCCCCTGCAGCTTCAGCAGCGACGACTACGGGGCGCCGATCGCCGATGTGCAGTCGGCCCAGGACCTGCTGGACCTGCCGCGCCGGTTCCGCGCCGCCCGCGACGCCGCGCCATGTCCGACCTGCGCGGATTGCCCGTCCACCCAGGTGTTTGCAAAGTTCGACGCATGAGCCTCGATCGCGCCGGCCCCGCACTGGAAAGCCTCACGCGCCGCCTGGCCGAGACGCCGCGCGAATTCCTCGACGAGCCCCGCCTGCAGGGGCGCGGGCGGGTGGCCGTCGCCGCCCTGGTCCGCGATCTGGCAGAGCGCTTCGGCCTGGTCGCCGACATGGCGTTGCTGGCGCGGTTCGATGCACGCGGCCGGCCGGAGGACCGCAACCGCCTGACGCTGGCGGCGGTGGTCGTCTGGCTGCTGGGCGACGACTGGTTCATCCGCGCGCCGCCGGCCGCCGCGGACCTTTCCGCCCTGCTCGCGGACACGGTCGCGACCCTGGCCGCCGCCGCGCCGGCGGATCGCTACGCCAGCGACGCCGACCGCCGCGAGGAGCTGGCGCGTACGGCGCTCGCCGCCTTCGGCAGCCGGCCGGCGGGCGAGAGCGTCGAGCAGGCCACCGACCGGCTGACGGCGGTGAGCGGCGCGGAGCGGCGGCGGCTGCTGCAGGCCAGCCGCGAGGCGGAGGAGCGCGCCCGGGCCGTGCGCGAGGCGCTGGTCGCCAAGGCGGCGCAGGAGTCGGCCGACAAGTGGACCCGCGAATGAGCGACGAACCGGACGACGCCCAGCGCTACCCCACCCTGACGGAGGCCGGCCGGACGATGCTGCGGCGCCTGGTCGAGCACGATGCCGCGCCCATCTACCGCAACCGCAGCGGCAACCGCCTGCTGCCCGAGGATTTGCCCGGCCTTGCCGAGTTCGAGCGCGAGGTGCTGGCGGCGCCGATCGAATGGACGCCGGGCGCACCGCCGTCCTGGACGCTGGACATGGTGGCGAAGGCCTACGCCGACGTTCCCTACTACCGCGCGCTGGGCGTTGCGCCCCAGCGCCTCGATGACGTCGCGCCGGTCAGCCGCGCCGAGCTGTCGGCCGACATCGCCCGCTTCGTGCCGGACAGCGTGCCGGTGGACCGGCTGATCAACTTCCAGACCACCGGAGTCACCGGCCATCCGCTGCTGGTCCCCTCGCACCCAGTCGTGGCGGGGCGATACCTGGCCTTCCACAAGCGGGCGCTGCGGCGCTTCGGGGTCGAACTTCGCCATGGGGCCGGCGAGGTCGGCGTCATGCTGCTGGGCCATCAGCGGCAGTGCTTCACCTATGTCTCGGTGACGCCGAGCATGGGCGAGTCCGGCCTCGCCAAGATCAACCTGCATCCGGGCGACTGGCGCGACCCGTCCGACCGGGCGCGGTACATCGACGCCATGGCCCCCGAGGTGATCGCCGGAGACCCGATCTCCTTCGCGACCCTGCTGGAGCTGCCCCTGAGCGTGCGGCCCCGCGCCCTGATGTCGGTGGCGATGATGCTCACCGACGGGCTGCGCCGACGGCTGGAAGAGCGCTTCGCCTGTCCGGTGCTGGACCTCTATTCGATGAACGAGGTGGGCCCGATCGGGGTCCATGACGCCGGCGCGGGCGGCCATGTGCTGCTGCAGCCGCGGCTCTATGTGGAGATCCTGGACGCCGACGGTCGGCCGGCGCCGCTGGGCGTGCGCGGCGAGATCTGCGTCACCGGCGGCTTCAACTTCTGCCTGCCGCTGATCCGCTACCGCACCGGCGACCACGCGGCGCTGGCTGTGTCCGGCGGGGCGCCGATGCTCGTGGACCTCGCTGGGCGACGCCCTGTCCGCTTCCGGACCGCACACGGCCGCTGGCTGAACAACATCGACGTCAGCCACGCGCTGAAGGGCCTCTCCATGGCGCAGTTCAGCCTGCACCAGGGCGCCGACGCGGCGCTGACGCTGCGCGTCTCGTCCGACGGCGCGCCCTATGCCGAGGCGGCGCGGACCACGCTGGAAGCGCTGTTCGAGGGTGCGCCGGTGGCGCTGGCCGAGCTCGAGACCGACGACAAGGCGCTGCAGTACACGTCGGATTTGCCGGGCGGCCTGATCGCATGAAGCTGGTGGAGATCGCCGCCAACCTGGTCTCCACGGCCTCGATCGTCCTGGCGGCGCGCAACAGCGTCCACACCTGGTGGACGGGGATCGTCGGCTGCGCCCTCTTCATCGTCGTCTTCTTCGGCGCGCGGCTCTATGCCGACGCGACGCTGCAGGTGTTCTTCATCGGATCGAGCGCCGTCGGCTGGTGGCTGTGGGCCAAGGGCGACCGCGGCGCGGCGCTGCCGATCCGGCGCACGCCGCCGATCGTGCTCGCCTCCATGGGACTGGCGGCGCTGGTGGTCGGCGCAGCGTACGGGGCGCTGCTGCACCGCTTCACAAACGCCTATGCGCCGTTCCTGGACTCGGCCGTGCTGGTGCTGAGCGTCGTCGCCCAGCTGCTGCTGATGCGGCGGCTGCTGGAGACCTGGGTGTTCTGGATCGCCGTCGACCTGATCGCGGTCCCGCTCTATTCGGTTCGCGGACTGTACCTGACCGCCCTGCTCTACTTCGCCTACCTGGTGAACGCCGCCTACGGCCTGTGGCGCTGGCGGCAGGCGGTGGCGCGCGAGGCGCGGGTCTCGCTGGCATGAGCCGCACCGGGCTGGTCGTGGGCAAGTTCTGTCCGCTGCACCTTGGCCACCAGCGCCTGATCGAGTTCGCCGAGGCCCGCTGCGATCGCCTGCTGATCGTCAGCTACACCAAGCCCGAGTTCGAAGGCTGCGGCGTCGCAGACCGCGCGCGCTGGCTGGAGCAGCTCTACCCGCAAGCCACCCGGCTGGTGGTGGACGATGCGGCGTTGGCCGCTTTCGCCACGCGGACCGGCGGGGCGCCGCGACGCGTGCCCCACAACGACGCGCCCGAGGCCGAGCACCGGGCGTTCACGGCCTGGCTCTGCCACCAGATGCTCGGCGCGATCGTCGACGTGGTATTCACCAGCGAGGCCTACGGCGACGGCTTCGCCGCGGCGCTCACGGAGCTTTTCGCGGCGGAACGTCGGGGTGCGCCGCCGGTAGAGCACGTCTGCTTCGACCGCGACCGGCGCGAGGTTCCGATCTCCGGCACGGCGGTGCGGGCGGATCCCAGCGCCCACCGCGCGCTGCTGGCCGACGTAGTCGCCGCCAGCCTGGTGCGGCGCGTGGCCATCATCGGCGGCGAATCGAGCGGCAAGACCACCCTCGCCGCCGCGCTCGCCCAGGACTTCGGGACCAGATGGGTGGCCGAGTATGGCCGCGAGCTCTGGGAGGCGCGGGATGGGCGGCTGGACTACGATGACCTGCTGCAGATCGCCCGAACCCAGGCCGCCCGCGAGGAGGCGGCCCTGGCAAGCGCGGCCGGCTGGCTGTTCTGCGACACGACCCCCCTGGTCACCGCCTTCTACAGCCGGACCATGTTCGGCGCGCTGGATCCGCAGCTCGAGACTCTGGCCGGGCGCGCCTACCACCATACCCTGGTCTGCGCGCCGGACTTCGCCTTCGTCCAGGACGGCACCCGCCGCGACGCCGCCTTCCGGCAGGCGCAGCACGACTGGTACGTGGCGGCGCTGGACGCCGCCGGGGTTCCCTACACTGTTCTCGGCGGGGCGCTGGCGGACAGGGTGGTTGCGGCGCGGACCGCGCTCCTCCCGTTCACGTCATGACCGGCTTGTCCGGGTCACCCATGAACACGGGGCCAGCGGGTGTCATGGGTCGCCGGACAGGCCCGGCGATGACGTCATGGAGGAGGCGCTGGCGACCTCACCAGAGCGGCCGCTGTTGCAGCAGTGCGCGGCGGTCGCGGACGATGCGGTCGCGCTGGGCCGGGGTGACGGTCGGGGTGTCCGGCGGGAGCTGGCTGCGGACGTCCGCGAGGGCCACCTTGCGCACCGACGGCACCGGCTGTTCGCTGCAACCGGTCCAGCGGCCCTGGATGGCCCCGATCGGGTAGCCGGCGGTGTCGAGCCAGTTGGGCACGCCCGGGTCCTTCGCCGAGACCACGATCCGCAGCACCCCGTCCTTGTCCACCCGGGACTGGGAGTCGTTGAGGCTGCTCTCGTTGTTGTACCAGTCCGTGGTCTCGTAGATCTCGTTGGTGAGGATCGTGGAGTAGTAGAGGCAGCGGGCCGGGACCTTTGCCTCGACGATCAGGGCCTCGTCGTCGCGAAGCTCGTAGCCTCCCTCGTAGTAGAACTGTCCCTCCAGGGCCGCGCCCAGGGCGGCGACGTCGAACACGTGCAGCTTGTTGACGTAACCCTGCTGGCGCAGCTCGGCGACGTGCGCCACGAAGTTGAGGGCAGCGTTGGCCGTGGTGGGCCCGAGGGCGTCCAGCCGGGCGCGCAGGTCGGCGGCGCTCGGGCGCGGCCGCTGGGCGGGGATGTCGAGGCGTTCGATCGAGATCTCCGGGTCGCGGTCGTGCGCCCAGTCCGACGCCACCTGCCGGATGCCGAGCGAGGTGGTGCGCGGGTCGAGCTTCCACCAGTCGCCCGTCCATCCGGCCGGCCGCTCGGCGCTTAGGACCACTTCGAACCGGCCCTTGCCGTCCACGTGCAGGGCGTTGAGGTCGTGGTAGCCGGCGATCACCACGCCGCCGGCGATGCCCTGCTCGGAGCCGCGGACGTACTCGCCGATCTTGGCGATCCGCACTGAGCCGCGACGCCCGCTCAACCGGTAGACGCCGCCCGGGGTGACCGTGGCGCGGCGATAGATGGTGTCGGAGTTGGGCTGGGAGATGTTCAGGGTCAGGCCGATGGCCGGCATGAACTGCGGGTGGTCGCCGTCCCCGCCCACCGCCTCCAGCGCCCGGGCGCCCAGCGCCTCCAGCATCAGCCGGCCCACCTCCTGCCGCACCTGCGGATCGGCCCGCCAGGACTCCGGCAGGCGCGCCAGCATCTCCGGACCGAGGGCGCGCAGCCGCTCCACGAAGGCGTTCCATCCCGGCACCTCGTCGGCCGCGGCTGGCGAGCGTGGGGCTGCGGGCGGATCGGCGGCGTAGGCGGGCCCGGCGAGGCCAAGGACCGCGGCGAGCATCGCCCCAGCCGCCCTCAGTTGTGGTCGCGCACGTCGCACGATCGTCATGGATCCCCCCTTGACCCGCGGGCCAGATGAGAGAGGCGGCAGCGCCGCTCCTCCCTATCCCGAACCGCGACAGTGAGGACCTCCCAGGCCCGACCGTCCAGGGGGAACCTCGCTAGAACGCCGCGCTGGCGGTCACGCCGATCATGCGCGGATCACGCACCGCGCCGCCGGCATAGTTGCGGGGATTGGCTTGCAGGTAGGTGGCCTGCACCCGGCCACGATCGTTGGTCAGGTTGCGGCCCCAGAACGCCAGCTTGAAGTGGTTGTTGTTGAAGCCGAAGGTCACGCGGCCGTTCAGGATGCCGGCGGCCGGCATGGTGGTGGCGTCGACGATGTTCTGGCCGATCTGGGCGGCGGTGAGGCCGTTCTTGTCGGTGGCGGTCAGGGTCCAGCAGGCGTTGGGGCCGGTCGGCACGCACTTGTCGGAGAAGTACCGGTCGGTCCAGCTATAGTCGAGGTTGGCGGTGAAGCTGATGTCTTCGGTGATCTGGTGGGTGTACTGGCCGGACAGCGAGAAGGTCAGCTTCGGCACCAGCGTGATGCGCTGGTTGCTGACGTCGGTGCCGGTGGCGTCGACGAAGCTGATGTAGTGCGGCGAGACGTAGCCGACGCTGGCGGCCAGCGTCAGGTCCTGGGTGGCCCGGACGGTGAGCTCGGCCTCGCCGCCGATGTTGCGCACCTTCGCGGCGTTGCTGATCAGGGTGTTGTTGACCGGCACGCCCTGGATCACCGTGGCGACGATGGCGGTGCGCTGGGCGTCGGTGACGATGTCGTAGAAGGCCGCCAGGTTGAGGCGCACGCGACGCTCGAAGAAGTCCGTCTTGAGGCCGATCTCTTCCTCGTTGACGTACTCCGGCGTGAACGGCACGGCCTGGGCGAGCGACAGCGCGCGCAGGTTCTGGCCGCCGGCGCGATAGCCGCGGCTGGCCTTGATGTAGAGCAGCAGGTTGTCCATCGGCTTGTAGTCGAGGCCGACCATCCAGGAGAGGGCCTCGAAGCTGTCCTTGCGGACGAAGGAGCAGTCGTTGGCGAGGGTGGCGTTGGAGCCGACGCCGACGATGGCGCAGCTGGTGGAAGCGCCGCTCAGGTTGGCGAACGAGCCGCGCAGGTCGATGCCCTTGTCGTCGTGCGAGTAACGCAGGCCGCCGGTGAGCCCGAGCTGGTCGGTGAAGTGGAAGGTCGCCTGGCCGTAGAGGCCCAGCGAGGCGCTGTCGACGTAGGCCTTGTTGCGCGGCAGGCTGGCGGTGGGACGGTTGCCGAAGATCCCGCCGATGGCGACGTTGGTGAAGGAGTAGCCGGTGTCGAGACCGCCTTCCTTGAACCAGGTGGCGCCCGCGGCGTAGTCGAGGCGATTCGACAGCGTCTTGCCCGTCAACTGGCCTTCGATCGAATAGCTCCAGAGGTCCTGCGCCTGCTGCGAGCTGTGGATCACGGCGCTGCTGCCGTCGAGGTCGAAGTAGGAACTCTGCTCGACCCGGCGATAGCCGCCGATCAGCTTGAACTGGCCGATCGGCGTCTGCTGGGTCAGCCGGCCGGTGTAGGTCTGGGAACTGGCGTGGATATAGTTGGACTGGCTCTCGACGATATTGTCGCCGCAGTTCACCGGCGCGGCGCTGACGAAGGCGCAGTTGTGGGCGTCGTAGCCGACGGCGTTGGGGTCGGTCGCCTCATAGGCCTGGTACAGCAGGGCCGGCGTGGTCGTCGCCACGGCGTCGCCGGCCGTGTTGAGCTGGACCTTGTAGAACAGCTGGCGGCCGGGGATTTCGTTGAAGCGCCACCATTCGCCGGACACGACGATGTCGGTGGAGTCGGTGATCTTGAAGCGCGCCTTCAGGCGCGCTTCGAACTCGTGCCGGTCGTTGAAGCGCCCCTGCTGCTGGATCACCCCGTTGGCCAGGAAGCTGTTGGAGGGCAGACCCGTCGCGGGATCGAGCTGCCGAATGCCGTGAGCCCAGCCATCGCGGTCGACGGTGCGCAGCGCGCCCCGGACGGCCACCCGGTCGCCAAGCGGGACGTTCACGATCACCTCGAAGTCGTGCTCGTTGTAGCTGCCGTAGGTGGCCGAGCCGCTGGCCGAGAAGCGATCGAAGGTCGGGTCGCGCGTGGTGAGCAGCAGGGCGCCGCCGGTGGTGTTGCGGCCGAACAGGGTGCCCTGCGGGCCCTTCAGCATCTGCACGCTGGCGACGTCGAGCAGGTCGGCGTTGAGGCCGTAGGACCGCGCCCAGTTGAACTCGTCGACATAGGTGCCGACCGAGGGGTCCAGGGTCGCGAGCGTGTCGCCCTGCACCTGGCCGCGCGCCGAGAGGAAGAACCCGGTGATGTTCGACGGCGGCGGCATCACCTTGAAGCCCGGCGTGAACAGCGCGAAGTCCGACAGGCGGACAGCGTTGCGGGCTTCCAGCTGGGCGCCGGTGAAGGCGGTCACGGCGACCGGCACGTTCTGGAGGTTCTCGGCCACCTTCCGGGCCGTCACCACGACGTCCGGCAGGGCCACGCCGGATGCTTCCGGGGCCGGAGCGGTCGCGTCCGCGGCCGTCGCGGAAGACGCGATCGCGGCCGTGCCGAGCGCCAGGAAGGAGGCGCCCACCAACAGGCGCCGAACGGTTGCAAGCCGCATGAGTCGTTTCCCCCATCGAGAGTCGGACAGCGCGCCGCGGACCACACCGCCGGCTTCGCACCTAACTCGATACCCTTTTGCTAGATTTGAGCCACGTGAAGCGCCCCTGACCGCCGATTCCGGTCAAAAGCGATATCTGGTTAGCCGCGCGTCTCGAATTTTGCAAGACAGCAAGATTCGCTCGCGCGCTTGGCGTTGCTGTAATGCCACAGACGCAAAGGCCGGAACGCCGCGCGGCGCGCCGGCGGTTGGCTCAGGCCTTCTGGCGCCTGACCGCGGAGGCTGCCTCGACCTCGGCATCCTCTGCCAGCCATGCGTCCAGCTGGTCCTGCAGGCGCTTGCTGAACACCTGGGCGATCTCGGGGTCGGACGCCAGGATCGCATCGGCCAGTTTCAGCCGATGAGCGGCCATGCGCGGAATCCGCTCCGGATGCTCGCGAAAGGTCGGGATGGTCTTGTCCTCGGCGCCGAGTTCGAAGAGCACGTTGAGGAAGAATTCGAGCACGCGGTTTCCGGTCAGCCGGCCGATCATGTTGGACAGCCTGACCTCGGCTTCGATGAAGCTCGCCAGGGAATGGCCGTCCGCGGCGGCCGCGTAGCGATCACGCTCGGCTTGAAGTTCCGACCTTGTCGTCGCGTCCAGCGAATTGGCGGCCAGCACCATGACCGCCTGATGGAGGCTCCTCGCCGCCCTGAGATGCTCCGGGAAGGTCACGCCCTGGGCGCGCAGGAACAGCACCACGGCGCTGGCCACGTCCGTCGACGAGGGCCGGGTCACGTAGTAGCCGCCGCCGACGCCGGCCCGCACCGTCAGCAGCTTCTGGTACTCGAGCACCCGCGCCGCCTGGCGCAGCGTCGGGCGGCTGACCCCGTAGCGCTTGAGCACGTCGTCCTCGACGCCGAGAAACGCGCCCGGCGGCAGGTCCAGCAGATCGGCGGTCATCCGCCGCGTCAGGGTCTTGAGGGTGGCTCGATCCAGCCCGGGCTTTCGCATCATTCCTGTCCTGGGCGCGAACCGCCGCGCCGACTCCATCGCGGCCCTGGTTCGAGCGTCGCCCACGGATAGACGCATGAAGCGGAAGGCGTCCAGCATCGTGACCGGAGGCGTTCCGTTGGTCTCGCGGGGGATGCGACCGTCGCGGCGCAGCGCGCCAGGCCTCACGCCGGGCCGGCGATCTGGCGCGTGAGCTGCGCCATGGCGCGACGGGACAGACGGGCGTCGCCGACGCGCAGAGCCGCCAGGAGCGCCTGCGCCGAACGGGCTGCTGCTCGAGGTGGTGCGGCCCGTGGTCAACATCGCGATCTCCGCCCCGGACGTGTCCAGCGTCTAGGCAGGATTGAGGACCACCCACGCGCCGTCATCGCCGGGCTTGTCCGGCGAGCCGTCAACACCTGCCTTGCCCCGCGCTCATGGGCGGCCGGCTGGACATCGCGCCGCACGCCGTCGCTCCCTGCTGGCTGCGACATCAACTTGCGCTGGCCGAACGATGCGCTCGCCGGCTATCGGGGATGGATGCCGGCGGCGCGCCGGCCCCTGCCTGGTGCTCGACGAGACGTAGATGGTCCGGCCGCTCGCGTTCTATCTCCCCCAGTTCCACCCGGTTCCCGAGAACGACGCCTCGTGGGGCGCCGGATTCACCGAATGGACCAATACCGCCAAGGCGACCCCGTTGTTCGACGGCCATTACCAGCCTCACGTGCCGGCGGACCTCGGCTTCTACGACCTGCGCCTGCCGGAGGCCCGCGCAGCCCAGGCCGCCCTGGCCCGGAGCTACGGCGTCGAAGGATTCTGCTACTACCACTACTGGTTCGGGGGCGGCCGCCGCCTGCTGCAGCGGCCGTTCGACGAGGTGCTGGCCAGCGGCGCGCCGGACTTTCCCTTCTGCCTGTGCTGGGCGAACCAGAGCTGGACCGGACACTGGCACGCCGCGCCCGACCGCGTTCTCGTGGAACAGACCTACCCCGGCGAGGCAGATTACCGGGCGCATTTCGACTGGCTGCTGCCCGCCTTCCGAGACCCTCGCTATGTCACCGTCGACGGGTCACCGGTGCTGGCGGTGTTCGACATCTTTGACCTGCCGGACGCGCCGGGCCTGTTCCGGCTCTGGCGGCAGATGGCGCACGCGGCGGGGCTGCCGGGACTGCATCTCCTCGGGGTCCGCCATGGCATGGCCGATGTCGATCCCCGGCCGCTGGGATTTGACGGGATGATCGACATGCGGCTGCCCCTCTACGACAGCCCCCTTGTTCAAGCCTTCGGCGAACTGAGGGTGCTGGATCACCGCAGCATCGCCGACCAGGAGCTGGCGCCGCCCCAGGCGGGGGTCACCCACTACCCCTGCATCGGGCCCAGCTGGGACAACACCCCCCGGCTCGGCGCGCGCGGCCTGATCTATCTGAACTCGAGCCCGGACCTGTTCCGCGGCGCAGTCCGCAAGGCCGCGGCGGCGCTCGCCGACCGGCCGCCCGAGCGGCAGCTGCTGTTCCTCAAGGCCTGGAACGAGTGGGCGGAGGGCAATCACCTGGAGCCCGACCTCCGCCACGGCCACGCCTGGCTGGAAGCGCTCCGCGACGGCCTCGGCGATTGACGGGGCGGGCAAGGCAGCCCCAATCCGACGTCACCAGCGTCTAGAGCGGATTGGATTTAGACGACTCCATAGCCTGAGTTGGCGAAGTAGTTGCGGCATTCGTCTGGTGCGTAGGTGTCGAGCAGCTCGGCGGTGGCGTCCAGGAGGGCGTCGTAGGACCTG
>Ga0105240_10000850_pt1 | contig 54972 bp, 43 predicted proteins | sample KBSC54metaG_FD_80426 | JGI IMG/M metagenome (GOLD analysis project Ga0105240, IMG submission 80426) | Corn rhizosphere microbial communities from Kellogg Biological Station, Michigan, USA - KBS C5-4 metaG | ecosystem: Host-associated > Plants > Roots > Rhizosphere > Soil | place: Michigan, USA... | reverse complement strand
AGCGCGTCCCCGGCATGAAAGAGCCGGATATGTCCGAACTTGGTCCGCTCAAGACCATCGCGGACGTAGCGGGATATCTGCAAGGCGGGGTCCCATCCACCGCGCCCGTGTCCGTTTCCGCAAACGCCCCCTCGGTCGATATGCAGGCCGTTCTGCTCGAAGTGATCGCCGAAAAAACCGGCTATCCCGTCGAAATGCTTCAGCCCGAAATGGGGCTCGAAGCGGATCTCGGGATCGACTCCATCAAACGCGTGGAGATCTTCGCCGCCATGAGCGAACGCGTCCCCGGCATGAAAGAGCCGGATATGTCCGAACTCGGTCCGCTCAAGACCATCGCGGACGTAGCGGGATATCTTCAGGGGACGCCGACTTCTGTTTCTGCTCCTAAGGCCGCCGCCGTATCCGGTCTCCGGCACGCCGTCTCGGTTCGACCGGCGCCTGCCACCGGCCACTCCATCCTGAACGAAAACATCGGCTCCATCACCATCACGGACGACGGTCTCGGAATCGCCGATGCTCTCAGCGAACTATTGATCGTGCGCGGCTATGAAGCAGCCGTTTCCGCCGAGGTTCCCGAAGGGGTTCACGCCGTCATCAGCCTCGCGGGACTTCGCGAATTCGCTTCGCGCGCCGATGCCATCGCGGCAAACCGCAGCGCGTTCGAAGTCGCCCGTTCCGCCGCCGCCACTATAGCCGATGGCGGACTCTTCGTTACCGTGCAGGACACCGGCGGTCGCTTCGAACCGAAAGACGAAATCCGCGCCTGGGCCGGCGGCCTTGGTGCGCTCACCAAGACCGCCTCTCTCGAATGGCCCAAATCTTCCGTCAAGGCTATAGATATCGAAATCGCCGGCCGCACGCCGCTGCACGTGGCCGAAGCGCTGCTCAATGAACTTCTGCAGGGTGGTTCCGAACTCGAAGTCGGGCTCAACGCCAAAGGCGAACGCGTCACGGTTGAAACAGTCTCCGGTCCCGCCAACGGATCGCCTATTACCCTCGGACCCGATTCCGTCATTATCGCCTCCGGCGGCGCTCGTGGCGTAACCGCTCAGTCGCTCATTCAACTCGCGAAACAGACGCACAGTAAATTTGTGCTGCTGGGTCGCACGCCGCTCACGGAAGAGCCCGCCTTCTGCGATGGTGTCGCCGGCGAGCCCGCTCTGAAGAAAGCGTTCCTGGCGGACGCGAAGTCGCGCGGCGCATCTCTGAAGCCCGCCGAAGTCTCCGCGAAAGCCGCGCAGGTGATCGCGTCGCGTGAAGTGAATGACGTGCTGCTCGCGTTCAAATCCGCTGGCTCCGAAGCTCGCTACATCGCGCTCGACATTCGCAATCGCGCGGAAGTAGCCAAGGCGCTGGACGGCGTTCGGAAATCATGGGGGCCCATTACCGGCATCGTACATGGCGCGGGTGTCCTGGCCGACAAACTCATCGCCGAACTGACGACCGAGCGTTTCGACCTTGTCTTCTCCACCAAAGTGGAGGGCCTCGAAGGCCTGCTCGATGCCACCGCGAACGATCCGCTTCGCTTCATCGCTTTATTCTCGTCCGTGGCCGCCCGCAACGGCAACCCTGGTCAGGCAGCTTACGCGATGGCCAATGAAGTAATGAATCGTGTGGCTCACGCCGAAGCAGCGAAGCGTGGAAATACACGCGTCAAAAGCCTCAATTGGGGTCCTTGGGATGGTGGCATGGTCACTCCCGCCCTGCGCGGTCACTTCGAGAAGAATGGCATCTCCATGCTGGGCATCGAAGAAGGCGCGAACCTGTTTGCAGACGAGATTCTGCGCGGTTCAGATTCGGAAATTGAAATCGTCCTCGGCCATCCTCTTTCTGCAGAATGAGTTTTGAGCCGATCGCAATTATTGGGCGCGGGTGCGTCTTTCCGGGCGCACTTGACCCGCGGACTTTCTGGAAGCTGATCGAAAGCGGCACGAACGCTGTGTCCGCGGTTCCACCGGACAGATGGCGCATACCCGTCGAGAACGTCTTGGGCACTGGCCCCGAGAAGACGCTCACCGATCAGGGTGGCTACGTTTCAGGCTTCGTACCCACTGAGCTTCAGCATCTGGATCAGCTTACGCAATGGCTGCTCTACTGTGCCCGGCAGGCGCTGAAAGAAGCCGGCATCTCTAAGGTTCCGGCGCGCAGCGGAGCCATTGCGGGCGTGCTCGGTCTGCCCTCCGAAAGCCTGGCGCAATATGCTGAGAATGTTTGGCGGAACCAGCCGAATCCGGTGGCGTCCGAGAACCGCTTTATGGCGGGCCTTCAGACTCATATCCTGGCTGAGACGCTCGGCCTCGATCTCGGCGCCTATGCTCTCGGTGGCGCCTGCGCTTCTTCCATTTACGCAATCAAGTTGGCCTGCGATGCCCTGCATGATCGGCGCGCGGACCTGATGCTGGCCGGCGCGGTCAATCGCTCAGACGATCTTTATCTGCATATAGGCTTCAGTACCCTTAAGGCCGTCAGTCCCTCCGGGCAAAGCCGTCCATTTCACAAAAATGCCGATGGGCTGCTACCGTCTGAAGGCGCGGGCTTCGTGGTTCTGAAACGCCTCGCCGACGCGGAAGCAGCGGGCGATCGGGTTCTCGCTGTGATCCGCGGAATCGGCATCAGTAACGATGGACGCACCGCCGGTCTGCTGACGCCTTCCGAACAAGGGCAGGAGCAGGCGATTCGGAATGCTTATGAAGTCTCGGGCATTTCACCGGCCGATATCTCCCTGATCGAATGCCATGCGACGGGCACTCCCATCGGCGATGCAACAGAAATCCGCAGCACGGGCCGCGTCTTCAAGGGATTGCGGAATGTTCCGATCGGCTCGGTCAAATCGAACATCGGCCATCCGATCACCGCGGCCGGAATGGCCGGGCTGTTCAAGATCATCGGCGCGATGCACGCGCGGGTTCGTCCAGCATCTCTGAACGCAACTCCGATCGTCGGGTCGCCCTTCCGCGTCCTGCAACAAAACGAACCCTGGCCTTCCGAATCGCCCCGTCGGGCGGCGCTGAGTGCCTTTGGCTTCGGAGGCAACAACGGTCACCTGATCGTGGAAGAACCAGGGGCGCCACACGAAGTTCCGAAACGCCCGGCGAGGAAATCGAGAATCGCCGTGGTGTCCGTCGCGAAGATCCAGGGGAATCCGAAACTCAACGCTGTCTCGCTTGAATTACAGGCCCTCGGCTTTCCGCCCGCCGATCTTGAACAGAGCCTTCCCCAACAGTTGCTCGCTCTTCAGGCGGCGTCGGAGGCGATTTACAAAACGAACTCCCTGCCCGCGAACACCGGCGTCTACGCCGGAATGGGGCCGGACGCCGAGGTCGCCCGATACGGTCTGCGCTGGCGCACCGGCATTCCGGTCTGCCCGGAACTGACCCCTGCCGCCGTGACCGGACGCTTGGCCAATATCGTCGCGAACCGGATTTCCAGCCGGTTCGATTTGCGCGGTCCGAGTTTCGCAGTCATGTCCGAGGAGATGTCCGGCGTGGTCGCGCTTCAGCTTGCGGCGCGGGCGCTTCAGGCGGGTGAGATCGATGCGGCGCTTGCCGGGGCGGTGGACCTCTCCTGCGACCCCGTTCATCAGACAGCATTGCCGGGCAAACCGCCGGCGGATGCGGCTATTTTTTACGTCCTGAAACGCGTCGAGGACGCCATCGCGGCGGGCGACCGCATCCTCGGGACACTTGAAAATTCGAACCCAATCCTGTCGCCGGCCGAACCGTCTGGTCATGCGCACGCGGCCTCCGGACTCCTTCGGGTCGTTTTACAAAACGAACTCCCCCTCCCGAAAATCTATGTTTATGGCGGGGCTGACCGGGCCGCGGTTTTGAAGGCGCTGGAACAAAACGAACCCAATTCCGGTGGTCCGGCGCGGGTGGTAATTGTTGCCGCATCAGAGCCTGAACTTCTGGATAAACTCAAGCGGGCCAGAGACTTACCTGCGGCGCTCGATGGGATCTATTACCGCGAATCGCCGGTCGCAGGCGAACTTGGGTTCGTTTTTTCAGGTGCCGCCGCCGCATATAACGGGATGGGCGAAAGCTTCTTCGAGGCCTTCCCGGAACTGCTTTCTGAGGTGACTGCCCGGATGCCGCGCGTTGCCGAATCCGCCCAATGGATATTCGGAGACTCGAAGCCAAACTCGTACGAAACGCTCTGGGGAGCGTCGCTGCTCAGCCAGGTACATGCCCGGTTCACGCTCGGTGTCCTGGGTCTTCGCCCTTCCGCCGTCCTCGGGCTCAGTTCCGGAGAAACGAACTCACTCGCCGCGGTTGGCGCCTGGACCGACCTCGACGACTTCCATGAACAGTTCGAAGCCGCCGGGCTTTTCGAAGAGATGGAAGCCGCCGGCTGGCAGACCTGGCGTTTGGCAGTTTCACAAAACGAACTCCAGGAAATCCTGAGCGCCAATCCGAAGCTGCGTCTGACCTCGATCCATTCCGAAGGCGAGTACGTGGTGGCCGGCATCGCGGATTCCCTGCCGAAGAACAAGGCCCAGCGCATCCATTACGATTTGGTGGTGCATTGCCCGGAATTCGCGACGTGGAAAGATCGCTGGCATTCGCTGCATTCCCGCGCGACCTCCGCTCCGGCGGGCGTTCGCTTTTACTCGCACGCGGGCAAGAAAGCCTACAAGCCCACGAAAAAAGCTGTCGCCGACGCGCTCACGAAACAAGCGCTCGATACGCTGGATTTCCCGGCTGTCGTGGAGCAAGCGTACAAAGACGGCGTGCGGGTGTTTGTTGAGCATGGTCCTCAGGGCGGGCTCACCGCGTCTATCCGGCGAATCCTGGGTGACCGGGAGCATGTTGCGGTGTCGCTCGACCTCCTGTCGGCCGATGCGCTTCGCCAGGCTGCCCATGCTGTTGCTCAGTTGATCGCCGCGGGAGCGAGTCCCGATCTTACGAAAGTGTTTGACCGTCCCGAACCAATGAAGCAACACATTCCCGGCAAGAGCCTTACTTTCGCCGCCCACGCCGAACCTGTCCATATTGAGGCCCCGGTGATTCAGGTTGCTCCGGCAACGCAAGGACGCCCTCTGGCTCTTTTCCGCGCACACGCGGCGGCGCTTTCGAGTGCGCATGCTCAGTTCATTGGACAGGCTGGCGCCGATACTCATGCGGCTTTTCTGGCGGCTTCCCGGCGCGCATATTTATCCGTCGCCGGCCAAGCTGCCGCGGTTGTTCCCGTTGTGCCCAAGCCGACTGCCCCCGCGAAATCCGTTTGGCTCTCCCGCCTGGATCTCGAACAAATCGCCTCAGGTCCGATATCAGATCTCTTCGGACCGGAGTTCGCGCCCATCGATAAGTTCCGCCGAGTAGTCCGCATGCCGATGCCGCCACTGCTGCTTGCCGACCGCGCCATGTCGATCGAAGCGGAACCCCGCAGCATGGGCATCGGGGCAATCCACACCGAAACCGACCTCAAACCCGACACCTGGTACATGTTCCGCGACCGTATCCCAGCGGGCATTCTCGTCGAATCCGGACAAGCCGATCTATTGCTGATTTCGTGGCTTGGCGTCGATTTTGAAATGAAGGGCGAGCGCATCTATCGCCTGCTGGGTTGCGAACTGACGTTCCACGGCGGTGCTCCGCGAATCGGCGAAACGCTGTGCCACGAAATCCACATCGACAGGCATGCGAAGCAAGGCCCCGTGCGGCTCTTCTTCTTCCACTCCGATACGCGTGTGAACGGTGAAACACGGCTTTCTGTGCGAAACGGGCAAGCAGGGTTTTTCACGGATGAAGAACTTGCCGGATCTAACGGTGTTTTGTGGGATCCCGAATTAACGCCAGCCACTCCGAATGCCGCTGCTCCAAAGCCGAAGGTGCCGGGAATAGCCACTCAGTATGGCCTCGATCAACTTCATTTAGCCGCCATTGGAAGAGCCTGGGAATGCTTCGGCAAGGGCTTCGAATTCGCGGGTCCTCATCAGCGCGGGCCAGGCTTCTGTGCGCCGGAACATCTGCTGTTCGACAGAGTCACGAACATCGATCTTGCGGGCGGCGCGTGGAAGCGCGGCTATCTCAAAGCCGAACTGGCCATTACACCCGATAAGTGGTTCTTCGCGCCGCACTTCAAAAACGACCCGTGCATGCCCGGCACGCTTATGGTGGATGGCTGCCTGCAGGCGATGTCGTTCTACATGCAGGCGCTGGGCACGACGCTGTTCCGCGATGGCTGGCGATTCGAAGTCGTGCAGGAGACCACGTATCAACTGAAGTGCCGCGGGCAGGTGATTCCCTCCTCGAAGGTGCTGACATACGAGTTGTTCGTCGATGAATTTGTTGATGGACCCCAACCGATTCTCTGGGCCGATGTGCTCTGCACGGTCGATGGCCTGAAGGCGTTCCACTGCAAAAGGCTGGGGCTGAAGCTGCTTCCCGGCTATCCGCACGATGACGATCCGACCTATATGGTGCTGCCACATGATCCGACCCCAGTCGCGATCATGAACGGGATCCCACAGGACTATACGGCCCTGTTGCATTGCGCAGTGGGTCCGCCGAGCCTCGCGATGGGAAAGCCTTTTGAGCGGTTCGAACATGGCATGAGGCTGCCGCGATTGCCATCTCCGCCCTACCATCTGGTCACACGCGTGACGCATGTGGAAGGTGAGTTCAACGTAGAGAAGCCAGGCACATGGTTCACTTCGGAGCTCGATGTGGATGGCTCGGAATGGTTCTTCCAAAACAACGGAACAGCGGTGATGCCGTTCGGTGTGCTGATCGAATCGGTGCTGCAGCCGTGCGGTTGGCTTGGCTCCTATTGCGGGACCGCACTGAAGTCCGATGTGGAGGTGTTCTTCCGCAATCTCGACGGCACGCTCACGGTCTATAATCCGGTTCCCGCCGCAAAGGGCACACTGAAAACGAAATCGACCATGACCAAAGTGTCGAGTTCCGGCGGCATGACCATCCAGTTCTTCGAAGTGGAGACGACACTGAACGGCAAGCCGATTCTGAAGGCCGTGACGAGCTTCGGATACTTTCGGGCCGAGCATCTGGTGCGGCAGGCAGGGCTTCCGGCGAACGATGCAGAGATGGCGCTGCACAATGCGCCGTCCGATTTCCGGCTTGAATTGCGGGCCAACCCGCCGCGCATGATGCCGCGGGGCGACATGCTCATGATCGACCGAATTACAGGGTTGTGGGAGAAGCGAATCCGCGCCGAGAAGGTGGTTGCGCCGACCGATTGGTTCTTCCGCGCGCACTTCTATCAGGACCCGGTTCAGCCTGGTTCGCTTGGCCTGGAAGCGATCTTCCAGACGCTGGAGTATTACGCGATTCATCACGAGCTCGATAAGGGGATTGCGAATCCTCACTTCGAGTACGTGGAGGAATCGGACTTCAAATACCGCGGCCAGGTGTTCCCTGTGGCGAAGCTGATGGAATCGGAAGTGGAGATCAGAGAGATCGTTCACGAAGCGGGCGCCGTGACGATTCGCGCGAAGGCTTCGTTGTGGTGCGACGGCCTGCGGATCTACACGATGGATCGACTGGCACTCAGAATCGCGGGATGACCTTCGCCGAACGATCGACGAGATTCTTCGCGGGACAACATGACGCCGAGTTGGAGTTGTTGTACCGACAGCTTGCGACGAGGCCGTGGATTGGGGCTGCCGGAGATCGCGCGCAGGTTCGATCGACGTTTCCCTATCGTGAATTGAAGCTCTATCCGTTTGCGGGCGGAAGTGCGGCCGAGGTTCTTGAACGGTTGCGGGCAGGGGATTGCGATCGATCCGGCGATGCGCCATTCGCGGCGGTATTACTGGCGCGCAATTCAGAAGAACTGCAACGGGAAACGGAACTCGCGCTCATCGGAATTCCTCGTGCTGTTGAGACCGGCATCGAGTGGAAAACACCGGGCGGCAGCAGTTTTGTTCCGCAGCCTTTGGGTGCCGATGGCGTGGCGTTTGTTTACCCCGGAATCGCAAGCCCCTATCCGGGATTAGGCGCGGATTTGTTCTCGTTATCGCCGCAGTTTCTGGAACGCTTCGAGACACTCGCGAAAGGGCAGGCAGCGCATTACCTGCATGTCAATGAGATGTATCCGCAATCAGGCGTCGCCGACGAAGCCACGTTCTATCGCGATGTGGTGATGTTGGGGCAGTGCGCGATCAGCACATCTTTGATCTTCACCTGGATGCTGCGCGAACTGTTTGGCATCGAACCGCGCGCCGCGTGCGGATACAGTTTCGGCGAGGCGATCATGCTGACGTGCCTTGGCGTGTGGCCCGACCCAACGGAGCTCGCGGGAAACCTCGATCGCATCCCCACCTACCGAACGCGGTTGCAGGGGCCAATGGATTCGATACGCGAGCAGTGGGGCTTGCCGGCAGGTGTTCCGGTCGCGTGGGATTCATGGACTGTTCGGACCACAGCGGCAGTCGCCTTCACTGCGATTCGGCCTGAGAAGAATGTGTTCCTGTGCAATATCAATACGCCCGGCGAAGTTGTGATTGCGGGTGAGCGGGAAGGTTGTCGCCGCGCACTGGAACGCATCGGCGCTTCGGTAGCAAACCCTGTTCCGATTCCGGTGACCATGCATTGCGATGCCACGCGCGGGGAGTACCAGAACCTTGTGGACATCCATTCGCTCACAACGGAGCGGGTGACCGGAATTGATTTTTTCTCTTCGGCAACTTGCAAACCAATCGACTTCACGGCGGAGTCACCGGCGCATACGACTGCGGAAGCGTACTGCCGCGTGGTCGATTTTCCCAGGCTGATTCGTAATGTTTACGCGAGTGGCCCGAAGATCTTTATCGAAGCGGGCGGGCGGCGAAACTGCTGCACCTGGATCGAGAAAATATTGCGGGATCGGGCGCATGCCGCGGCGCCGTGCGATTTGAAAGGTCAAGCGAGCGCGACATCGATATTGCGCATGATGGCGCGGTTAATATCGCACCGTGTGAAGCTGGATTCCGCGCCTTTGTTTACGGCGGAATAGGTCACGAAGGATCGCGCTGCTTTGTGCTGGTGACGCCAAGAAGAATTCCGAGCCCTACAAGACAGAGGACACCGACACCGATCCATTGCGCCGGAACGTGCATCAAATAGGCACCTGTTCCGAGACCGAAGATCAGGATGATGAAGCCGATCATATAAATTCCGAAGGACATAAGAACTCCCTTGGGCGGTTGCCCATCTGAGCTGTAGCACTTGTCTGGCCAAGTTAGAAGGCAGAGGAAGATATGAGGCGCTGTATTGGTCCGGCCACTGCTATGGTGACTTCGGCGACCGGTTTCGCAGGTACTTGTCCGCGGCGGTTTGCGAGCGCGTCAGCGGCCATTTTCGAGAGCGCGGTGGATAACGGAGCGGCCTCCCGCAGGATCGGGCGTTTATCGAGCATTGGCCGCAGTTTCGCATCGTTTGCAGCCCACACACGAAGCCATTTGCGGATTTCTTCACGCGCGGCGATATCTTTTCCGTTCGCCAGAAGACGACTCACCAGACCTGAAAAATGACGTGCCACTTCGCTGTCGGGACGCGCCGTATCCGCCAGGCGGTTGAGCGGTGTCGATTGTCGATACCTCGGATTCGCGTGATGCCGAACAGGCACGGAGCCGGGTTCGAGCACGTCGGTCAAAATTTGCAGAGCTTCGATGTCCTCTGATCCCGCGAGCCGCTCCAGCATTGCGCGGTAGTTCGCTTTGCCGTGAATACCGAGGTTCTCGAGTTCCCTTTCAACCAGGTCGAGACGGCGGTACATGTCGGCGACATCGTTGACCGTCGCGGGCGACCACAAGCGTTCCGCGACAGCAGCGGCGCGAGGCCAGATGCGCGATTCGACATTCTCGTGCGAAACATATTCGGTCCACATGCATACTTCACCTCCGAGTACGCCCGCAGCATTGGGCGGATGCACGGAATACATCTTCGCGGCGGAATCCATGTGATCGAGGTAGTAGCCGGCAGAAAGAATTCCCTGAAACCCCTGCGCGACGGCGCGGGTAAGCGAGGTCGCGCCGCGCCACGACTGAATCATGATGTCCTTTGGCAAGGCGGGGTTCAGCGTCTCATCCCAGCCTTCCATGTGCTTGCCGTGTTTCGCGAGAATCTTCTGTAACTCTTGATTGAAGCGCGCCTGCGACTCGGGCGTAATTTTGCCCTTCACTTCATCGCCGCCCGCGTGGAACCAGGCATCGGGAAACAGGGTCGCCATTTCACCAATAAACCTGTCGAGAAAGGTGTAGACGGCAGGGTTAGCCGGATCCATCGCGGCATCGGTGATGCCCCACGTTCGCACGATTTGAAACGGGCCCGGTCCGGCGGCCAGTTGGGGATAACCGACCAGCCAACTCGCGGAATGCCCCGGCAGATCGAACTCCGGCACAACGCGGATGCCGCGATCGCGCGCGTATTCGACAATGCCGCGGATTTGGTCCTGCGTGTAATAGTCGCCATCTGAACCAAGCTCGTGAAGTTTCGGGAAGATCTTCGATTCGACGCGGAAGCCCTGTTCGTCTGAGAGATGCCAGTGGAAAACATTCAGCTTCACGGCAGCCATGCCGTCGAGCGTTCGGCGAACCAGATCCGCGGGCATAAAGTGACGACTGACATCGAGCATCAGCCCGCGCCATGCGAAGCGCGGACGAATCGTCGATGAGCACCGCCGGGGCGCTCCAGCCATTATCTGTTTTCTCAATCAATTGATAGAGCGTTTCGAGCCCATGCATGGCGCTGAGTGCATTGGGAGCGCTCAGGAGCGCGCGCGTGGAATCGATTTCGAGCCGATAGCTTTCGTCTTCACCGAACGCTTGAACGGGTTTCGATTCGGCGCCGATGCGGATAAGAAGAGTTGGTTGAGCGGCCTCGGGAACTGCGAGCCGCTCGCGCAGTCGGGTGATCGCGCGTTCCACGCGGGACTCGACGATGCTGTCTTTTTCGAACGCGACTCTGAACGCGCTGAATTCGAGACGCCCCTGACCGGCGCGAATGGAGGATGGGATCGGCATGACGCGCCACTGCGCCGGGAGTGTCGCGGCGAACAGGAAAAAAGCGAGAACGGGCCGCGCCATTTGTTTCCATCCTATACGCTGGAAGCATGTCACTCACGATTGCGGGACGCACGTTTCAATCCCGGCTTTTGATCGGTACAGGTAAGTACCGAAGCTTTCAGGAGATGGCCCGGTGCCACGCGGTTTCCGGTTCCGAGGTGGTCACGGTCGCGGTGCGGCGCGTGAACCTGACGGACCGGACGAAGGAGAGTCTGCTCGATTACATCGATCGGGACCGCATGTTCATTTTGCCCAACACGGCGGGATGCTACACGGCGGATGATGCGATTCGAACGGCGCGCTTGGGCCGCGAGGTGGGCCTGTCGAACTGGGTGAAGCTGGAAGTGATCGGGGATGAGAAGACGCTGTTCCCGGACAACCAGGGGCTGCTCGAAGCAACACGCGTGCTGGCGAAAGAGGGCTTCGTGGTGCTGCCGTATACGAATGACGATGTGGTGAATGCGCGGAAACTAATCGATGCCGGTGCGGCGGCGGTGATGCCGCTGGCGGCGCCGATCGGGTCGGGTTTGGGGATTCAGAATCTGACAAATCTGCGGATTATGCGGGAGATGATTACCGAAGTTCCGTTGATTGTGGATGCGGGTGTGGGGACCGCGTCGGACGCGGCGATCGCGATGGAGTTGGGCGCGGACGCGATTCTGATGAATACCGCGATCGCGGCGGCGGATGATGCGGAGAAGATGGCGCTTGCGATGAAGCTGGCCGTTGAGGCGGGGCGTCTGGCGTTTGAAGCGGGGCGGATGGAGAAGAAGCTTTACGCGAGCGCGAGTAGTCCGATTGCGGGGGTTGTGGGGAGGTAGGACGGGGGCGGCTGATGGTGCGAACGTCTCAACTGACCCGGTGCGAAGCGCTTGCGCAACGTTCCAATTCCGGGGCGCGATCAGTCGGGCTGACTGCCCGCGCCCCTGCCAAATTGGCTATTGTGGTTGAAAAGCCGTTTTCCGAATGAATTAGAAAGCGGCGAGTCCCTGAGCGCCCGCGCCAACGGGCAATCCCGATCCACCGGAGAGTGCCGTCAGGGAACCGTTCGCTTGACTAATCCGAAACGCCCCGACAGTGCCGGTCCCGGCATCAAGCACGTACACGAACTCCGCGCCATTCTCCTGGGCCGTAGACAGATCGTTAGGACCTGCTCCTGTCGCAGCCACGGCAGTAATTAGATGTACCGACCCGTCCGCATGAACCGCGTATGACGAAATGGTATTGCTCAGGTTATTTGCGACGTATGCAAACTGGCCCGTGATGGGATCGAGCGCGATCCAGCATGCGGCTGTGCCTCCATCGCCCACGTGCGAACTGATCGAGGCCAGATTGCCGCTATTCGAGACCTGGAACGACGACACAGCGCCGGCGCCTCCCGCAGGAATTACGGTCGCCGCCCCGAACAATTCGGTGACCAGCATGTGTCCATTCAGGTCGAAGGTGAATCCGAAAAAGCTCGGCAGCGCGGGCCCGGGCGCCTGTGTCACAACCGCATTGCCCAGCCGTTCGTTCGCACCTACTGGAAACACATAGATTGCGTTCGTGCCCTTGACGGTAACAACCAGCTGATTTCCGTCGGGGGTGAAACGAACCTGCGCGGGCGAGCGCGGGAACGATGGAGGATTCAAGCCGCATGCGAAGTCCGCGGCAGGTGCAAACCCAATGGGGGGGCAGTTCACACCCGACCCCGAAGCGGGGCCTGGGTCGATATTCCGCTGCGAACCCACAGGCTGCAGCCTCCCGGTACTGTTTACCCGGAAGCCAGTGACGTTGGGACTTAATCCGCACGCGCCCGGTCCGCCCGCGTTGAGAACGTAAAGCAGGTCTCCGTTCTCCGTGTCGTTCCCCCCGTTTCCTCTCTTCCGAAGCGTGAGGCTGTTGGGGTACAAGCCGCCTGAGAAAACTCGGTCCGCGAACGTCAGCACGCCATCCTGTGCGACCCGAAACGAAGTGATGGTTCCCTGCCGGCAATCCTGGTTGTAAGCTCCGGCGCCGTTATTTTCGGCAGCGCTCTCCGTATTCACGACAAAGAGCAGGCTGTTGACCCGGTCCAGCTGCACGCTGCCGGCGGACCCGAGTGAGTCGATGCCGGCAAGCTGTAGCCCGCTGCCTCCGCCACCTGTTGAAATTCGCTGTATGGGCGTGGCGGGACTCAGGTTTCCATCTGCCGCGCGGTGATACACCAGCACTTCATTGTTCCCCAGCGCATTCGTCATCGCGTAGGCCGCTCCGTCCGCCCACGCAACACCTCCGGACAAAGCGCACAAGAGCGCGGGAACCAACATTCCTATCGAGTTACGATACATTTTTAAAACCTCCGGGTGAAATGCTAACACGGCTGATGGGCACGGTTGCGCTTTTTGTGCAATTTCCGCGATTAGGATGTGCGTTGAAGTCCAAATACGCCGGATAGAGTTGCGGGTTCATCCTTGGGCAGGCAGGGGCAGCGATTGCGGTAAACCGGGTTTTGGCGGTCAGTTTCGAAACCGCCTGGGTAACGGCCAAGCCCAACCGTACTGGTACCAAAAATCGTTCTTAAGCCCCACTTACTCCCATATGGGAGATGAGCGGATGTCCTATTGAACCTCATAATCACGCTTTCAGTGGTAGAGCGTACATTTGCACTCCACCCTTGCACCCAAGCCCAAAAGGAACCACACCGAGGTGAATACCCGATTTATGCGCCGCCCACAGCCTTTCGCAATCGCAATTGCGCCACTTCTGGCGGTGCTCGCCGTCGCGACGTCTCCCGCGCAAACATACACGTTTTCCCTTGTTGCGGGTAACAACCACACGTCCGGTTACAACGGTGACAACATCCCCGCTACATCTGCTTACCTGCAGCAGCCAGCCGCCATTGCCGTAGATTCTTCGGGGAACATTTATATAGCGGATTACGACAATCAGCGCGTGCGAGAGGTGGTCGCCGCTAATTCCTACATCCTGACCGCGGCGGGTAATGGCCAATACGGTTTCGGCGGAGATGGCTTCAATGCCCCAAGCAGCACGCTTGCCGGGCCCAGGGGCATAGCCATCGACCAGAACGGGAACGTCTACATCGCGGACGAGGGCAATAACCGTATCCGCAAGATCTCATCGGCCACACACAGCATCACCACCGTTGCAGGGACCGGTGCGGCAGGATATGGCGGCGATGGTGGCCCTGCGACAGCCGGTCTGCTGAACTTACCGGCAGGCGTCGCGGTGGATATGGCCGGCAACGTGTATGTCGCCGATACCGGCAACAACCGTATTCGCAAAATAACGGTGGCCACTGGTGTCATAACCACTGTTGCGGGAAATGGTCAGAACGGCTATTCAGGCGATGGCGGTTCAGCCGTCAATTCAACGCTGGGCTCGCCCAGTGCCGTTGCGGTCGATGCAAGCGGGAACATCTTCATCGCCGACACGCTAAACGTCGTTGTGCGAAAGGTATCGTCAAGCGGAATTATCACGACGTTCGCGGGGGGCGGCATTAGTGGCGTCTTCCTCGTAAAGCCCACAGGTGTAGCCGTGGATTCCGCGGGTAACGTATTCATCGCTGACGGCCAGCACGTTCGAAAGGCTGACGGGTCGACTGGCGCCATAATCGCAATCGATTCCGGAACAAACTACAACCCATACGGCGTGGCTGTGGACTCCACTGGTATTGTTTATGTTGCCGATTACCTGTCTAACAGTGTCGAGAAGCTATCGCCTCCCGTTTACACAATAGCTTCAAATCCCACTGGACTTAGTGTAACGGTCGATAATGTCGCGGTCGCCACACCCCATACTTTCACCTGGAACTATGGTTCAACACATACTTTGAGCGCGGCCAACCAGCCCGGTCCGACCGGAACTCAATATATCTTTTCTTCATGGGCCCAGGGCGGATTGCCAAATCAGACGATCACAACCGGTGCCCTGAGCACCTACACGGCAAACTTCCAGACCCAGTATTATCTGACCACCACCTCGGGCGCTAACGGCAGCATTTCGCCGCCATCCGGTTGGTACACCAAGGGAGTTCAAGCAACCGTTACGGCCGCGCCAAATTCAGGATTTGCTTTTGCCGGATTTTCCGGAGCGCTAACAGGAGCCGCCAACCCGCAGACGCTCTTCATGTCGGCCCCGGCATCGGTATCGGCGCGTTTCGGCGCACCCGCGACCGTTAGCCTGTCCGGATTAGCTCAGGGCTACGATGGAACGCCGAAATCAGTTTCCGTCACAACCAATCCGGCAGGCCTGGCGGTAGTGGTCACTTACAACGGCAGCACAACCGCACCTTCGGCCCCTGGATCGTATAGTGTCCTAGCCGCAATTTCCGATGCCACATATGCGGGTTCGGCAACCGGCACGCTGGTAATCACGCCGCCGAGCTATGTTATCTCTACTTACGCGGGCGGCGCCACACAAGGCAATGCCGGAGACGGCGGTCCGGCCACGGCGGCAGCACTATCCGCGCCCAGGAACCCGGTCATCGATTCCAGCGGAAATCTTTTCTTCATCGATTTCGGCAATCACGTCGTCCGTAAAATCGCGGCCGGCACGGGCGTTATCACTACGGTCGCGGGAAACGGCACGGCGGGTTATAGCGGTGACGGTGGTCCTGCCACAGCCGCACGTATGACCCCAACGAGCATTGCGATCAGTTCAACGGGAAACCTGCTGATCGCGGACGCCGGATATAGCCTCAACAACAGCATCGTCAGGCTCGTCAGCACCACAACCGGCATTATCACCACCGTGCTCACAAGCAGTGGAGGCGGGACAATCTTCGACCCTAACAACCCAAACTGCGACACAAGTGATCCCAATGACCCTAACTGTTACGATACGCCCCCAACTTATACCTTTGGCAGCTCGGTTTACCTCGCGCTCGACCGCAATGACAATCTGTATATTTCGGATTTCATCAATCGGCTCATCGCGCAGGCTGCGCCGCCAGCCTACTCCTCGGCCCAAGTTTCAATCGGGCCCTTCGGTCAGGTCCCGTCATCATCGAACTATCTTGCAGCACCCGGCCCCCTCGCGCTCGATCCTGTGGGCAACATCTTTATCCTCGACGCCGGATATTTGAAAGAGTTCTCCAGTGGTACCGGAAGCGTGCTTTCCGGCAATCAGTCGGCATCAGGCCTCGCCCTCGATTCGACCGGAAATCTGTTCGTATCGAGCAATAATAATGTTGTTTATAGGTGGACACAATCCTCCGGCGCCGTGACGATAGCCGGTACAGGTACCGCGGGCTTTAGCGGGGACGGCGGCGCCGCCACCACCGCGACCCTCTCAAGTCCCTTCGGCGTTGCCGTAGATTCGCAGGGCGCCATCTACGTGGCCGACAGAAATAATAATCGAATCCGCAAAGTCTCCAGCGCACAGGGCGCCGTCACCATCGTTTCCAGCCCGTCCGCTCTCAGCATCACAGTCGACGGAACAACCGTCACTACGCCTCAGACATTCTTTTGGACCCCGAATTCAACGCACACGCTTGCTGCCGCCAATCAGCCAGGTGCCACCGGAACCCAGTACGTGTTCTCATCCTGGAGTCAGGGGGGAAGCGGAACCCAGTCAATCGTTGCGCCGTCCAGCCCCACAACTTACGGCGCCAATTTCGGAACGCAGTATTACCTCACCACTTCCGCAACATCCGGCGGCATCATCACACCGACATCGGGCTGGTATGACGCTGGCAACACCGCCACGGTCACCGCCACTCCAAACAACGGAAGCGTTTTTGCGGGTTTCACAGGCGCGCTGACCGGCACGACGAACCCTCAGAACCTGGTCGTCATCGCGCCCCTTAGCGTCAGCGCAAGCTTCAAGGCCGCCGCAACAGTCACTCTGGGAAGTCTCAGCGCCACATACGACGGGGCCGCGAAATTTGCCACCGCCACCACTAACCCCGCCGGCCTAAGCGTTGCCTTCACCTATAACGGAAATTCCAACCCGCCGGTCGCTGCCGGAGCCTACACCGTTGTTGCGACCGTCAACGACTCGAACTACTTCGGTTCCGCAGCCGGTACGCTCCTGATCGCACCCGCCACCGCGACCGTGTCTTTCTCGAACGTGCAGTTCACCTACGACGGCGCGGCAAAATCCGCGGCTCCGTTCACTACGGTTCCCGCCGGCCTTAGCCTTACGGTGACCTACAACGGCAACCCGGCTCTGCCGGTGAACGCTGGCGCCTACACGGTTATCGCCGCGATCGCCGATCCCAACTACACAGGCAGCAGTTCGCGCCTGTTGACCATCGTGAAGTCCCTCACCGTCAGCACCGGATCCCTTCTGACTCTTGCCGGTCAGGGCGGGTCCACCTCGGATGGCGTGGCCGCTACCAGTTCGGCCCTGGTTTACCCGTTGAACGTCGCCACAGACTCCGCTGGAAACATCTATTTCTCAGATCTGAACGACCAGCGAATCCGGCAGATTAGTGCGTCGTCCGGAATCATTTCGACCGTTGCCGGACTTACTGGAAGATCCGGCTATACCGGAGATGGTGGCTTGGCGACGGCTGCCACTTTGAACGGTCCGGCAGGACTCGCTTTTGACCCCGGCGGGAATTTGTATTTTGCGGACAGTGCTAACAAGGTCGTGCGGAAAATTTCGGCCGCATCAGGCACGATTTCAACCGTCGCTGGAACAGGTTTGTGTGGCTCGGGCGGAGACGGCGGACCAGCCTCCAGCGCACCCCTCTGCTCTGTCCAGTCCGTTGCTTTCGATCGAAACTCGAGCCTGTACATTGCCGACTCCACTCACCATTCGGTTCGAAAGGTGACAACCGGCGGAATCATCTCAACCGTCGCCGGGTCACCGGATTTCGGCGCCGGGTATGCAGGCGATGGCGGACCCGCTTTGTCGGCACGCTTCAATTCACCCACAGCCATTACTTTCGATGCGGCTGGTAACCTCTTCATTGCCGATAACGGAAACTATAGGATTCGCAGAGTAGACGCGCAGACCGGTATCGTCACAACGGTTGCGGGCGTCGGAGGTGTTCCGACATCCGTACTTCCCGCGGATGATGGCGGCGCCGCTCTCGCCGCGCAACTCGGCTCAATCGAGGGCCTCTCAGTCGATTCCACCGGCAATATCTTCTTTTCGGAAGACATCGGGTCTAATCCCGGCAGCTGCCGGATTCGTGAAGTGGTGGGAGGCAGCGGCGAAATACTCACTCTCGCCGGAGGTTTCCCCTGCGCGGTTCACGCGCTTGCCGATGGACCGGCCACGGGCGCCGCACTCGCCTTCCCTCTGGGCCTTGCTCTGGACTCTGGTGGAAGGCTTCTGTTTGGAGAGCTTTATAGCCGCTCGATCCGCAGGATGATTCTGCCAAACCCTGTTACAGTCTTTCTCGGAAACCTGATGCAGAGCTACACGGGAACTCCGAACCCCGTCACGGTGGCAGCGAATCCGGCCGGGCTGAACGTAACAGTCACTTACGATGGGAACGCCGCGGTACCGACGATTCCCGGAACCTATTCGGTAGTCGCCGCTGTCAGCGATGCGAACTATGCCGGTTCCGGTTTCGGCACGCTGGCGATCACGAAGCTTACCGCGCCCGTCACGTTTTCAAATTTGACGGCAGTTTATGACGGTACGCCAAAGCCGGTAGCTGTGTCGACTAATCCCTCGGGACTCGCGCTCAGCGTAACTTACAACGGGAGCACGGTATTCCCGTCAGCCCCAGGCTCATACATTGTTATTGCCACAGTAAACGATGCAATTTACGCGGGTTCCGCTCAAGCAACACTGGTGATTGCAAGGGCATCGGCAACTGTTACATTCGGCAGTCTCGCTGCAACTTACGATGGCGCGGCCAAATCCATCACTGTATCGACCAATCCGCCTTCGCTGAATGTTGCCGTTACGTACAATGGCAGTTCGACTCCACCGACGACAGCGGGTTCCTATACCGTCGTGGCCACCGTCAGCGACCCCAATTACGCCGGCTCTGCTACAGGAACGCTCATCATCGATAAGGCCAGTGCGACTGTTTCTCTGAACGGACTAAGTCAGGCGTTCGATGGCACGGCGAAGCCAGCCATCGCGGCCACGGTTCCCCAAGGGTTGAGTGTTTCGATCACATACAACGGCGCATCCTCTGTGCCTTCCGCAATCGGTTCTTATACGGTGTTAGCTGTTGTAAACGATACCAACTATTCCGGATCAGCCACCGGGATTCTGAATATCACAGGAGCCGCTGTGACACTGGCAACCAGTCCCAGCGGGCTGCTGGTGAGTATCGACGGAGGCGCACCGCAAGCGGCGCCCATCTCGCGTCCGCTGGGCACCGGTCCGCATACCATCTCGACAGCAGGAGTTCAGACGGGCGGCCCAGGAACGCAGTACGTCTTCACCGGATGGAGCGACAGCGGCGTCTTATCCCACGCGATTATGGTGACTGGGCCGCCGCAAACGTTCACGGCTTCATTCAAGACTCAATTTCAATTGACGACGGCAGCTTCACCCGCCGCGGGCGGCTCGCTTTCTCCGGCGAGTGGTTTCTATGACAGCGGATCAGCCCTGACCCTTCAGGCAAGTACAAAGGCGGGCTACGCATTCGCGAATTTCTCGGGGGGCGCCCTCACCGGCAGCACCAGCCCGCAGAGCCTTGCGTTAAACGCGCCGGCTAATGTGGTGGCCAACTTCTCTGCCCTGTTACCAAGCCTGTCGGCCACCATCGGAACCAGATTTGACGCGAATCCGGGATGCGGCCCACAATGCCAGGCGGTTCGGGGCGTGCTGGTTATTCTGACGAACACCGGCTTCGCTTCAGCCACTAATGCAACTGTTACGAGCGTTACAGCTATCACGGATGTCGCAGGTTCAGGCGCGGTTTCGGTCATTCAAGGCATTCCCGCAGCTCTCGGCACTATTAACCCGGGCGGCTTAAATGGAAGCAATATCTACTTCACTTGGCCCACCACCGCTACCCGCGTACAGTTCAAAGTCAATTACACCGCCGATGGCGGCTATTCCGGTTCAACCACGATTACAACCTTCCGGTAGATAAAGGACTAACAAATTGAGAAAAGCAATTACATACCTGGTTCCATTGCTGTCCTGTGGGTTGCTGGCGTGCAGTACGCTGTTCGCCGGCACCGTAACTCTCGAAGGCCTGCCCGCGGGAGACACTGACACACTTTTCATCCAGTTAAACCCCACAGACGGCGCCATCCACGGCACCCCGGGAGCCGTCGTCGGATGGGGCTTCAGCGTCAACTGGACGTCCACAAACGGGGACTGGATCTCCTTTACCGGCAGTAGCCTCGGCTCGTTGGGGCAGGGAGAATCGAATTCCAGCCTCCTCGGACCCGGAGGCTACACCGACTTCATCGGTTCGCAGGGTGGACCCTCGGATTTCGCCCTGAGTCCGGCTTCGAGTCCATGGAGTCAAGACTTCGATGGTGTATCTCTCGGTCTTGGCTCTTACCAAATCACAACTGATCCAATCGCCGCCGTACCGGGCGCACAGGATAGCGGCCAATTGACCCTCTATTTCCAAATCTTCAACGGCGATCCGCTGAACGAGACCACCCAGCAGGTCGGCAACGATTCATATTCTTACTTCGGTTCTTCGACACAGTTCTCCGTAACCGTCGACCAGGTGACATCCTCCGCCCCTGAAGCGGCCACGCCGCAGATGCTTTGCGTAGCCGCGCTGTCAGCTCTTGTGACTCTTCTCATTCGACGCCGCTTGTATGAAAAAGGGAACAGACGCATTCATTCGTAAATGCGTCCGTTGTACTCGCCCCACATCTTTGTCCGGTAGGTTCGCTTGACAAAGCTACAGCGCCGTAGTGCCGCGCTCCCCATTGCGTATCCGGTACACTTCCTCGATGGGCGACACAAAGATCTTTCCGTCGCCAATTCTTCCCGTGTGCGCCGAGTCGGTAATCACACCGATAATCCGGTCGAGATCGGAATCCTGCAGCACCAGTTCGATCTTGATCTTAGGCCGCAAATCGATCTTGTACTCGGAACCCCGATACACCTCGGTATGTCCCTTCTGCCGCCCGTGGCCATGCACTTCGGAGATGGTCATGCCGTCCACGCCCGCCGTCTTGAGCGCCTCTTTTACCTCATCGAGCTTGTGCGGCTGAATAATCGCTTCGATTTTTTTCATGATATGTCTCCTTTATCGGCTGATGAGCGAACTGCCGCGCTCCATGGGAAGCGTCGTGGCGGCAGGTCCGCCGATCGACGAGATCACGTATTCGGGGTAAGCCGAAATGCCGTGCTCGTGCAGATCGAGCCCTTCAAGCTCACCTTCTTTGGAAACACGAAGCAGGCCAACTGAATTCAGAGCATACATCACGATCATCGCGATCACAAAAGTGGCAATACAGGTAATGGCGCTGCCGATAATCTGCGCCACCAAAACCTGTGTGCCGCCGCCGTAAAAGAGGCCCTTGAGCGGAGCAGAGTTGTCGGGAGCGAAAGGACCGGTTGCGCCGAACTCGCCGGTCGCGAAGAGGCCCAAAGAGAGCGTGCCCCAGATGCCGTTCAGCCCATGTACCGGCACCGCGCCAATTGGATCATCGATCCGAAGGTATTCGAGCAACTCCGCGCCCGCAACCGCAATCACACCGGCCACCGCGCCGAGGATAATCGACCCCAGCGGGCTCACCCAATAGCACGGGCAGGTGATGGCTACCAGCCCGGCCAGAAAGCCGTTGATGGTGAAGCTGACGTCCCACTTTTTGCTCATGTAATACGAGCAGAGCATCGCGGTGAGACCGCCGCCACACGCCGCGAGTGTCGTGTTCGCGGCAACCCGGCCGATGCCGACGAAGTCCATCGCGGAGAGCGTGCTGCCGGGGTTAAATCCATACCAGCCGAACCAGAGCAGCAAGCCGCCCGATGCCGCGATCGTCAGATCGTGCGGCAGCATGGGTCCGCCGCCGTCGCGCTTGAACCTGCGACCGAGGCGCGGTCCCAAGACGATGGCGCCCGCCAAAGCAATAAATCCGCCGATGGAGTGAACTACGGTGGAGCCGGCGAAATCGTGAAAGCCTGTTCCAACCCAGGGCAGGAACGTGTCTTTCGAACCCATCGTCGCGAGAAAGCCGTCAGGACCCCATGTCCAGTGACCAATGATCGGATAAATGAACCCCGAAACAACGAAGCTGTAAAGCAGATCGCCAATCCAGCCCGTTCGGCCGATCATCGCGCCGGATGTAATGGTGGAGCAGGTATCAGCAAAGGCGAACTGGAATAGCCAGAGCGCGAGGAACGCAATGCCAGTGCCTTCATAAGTTACCGGAGTACCCTGCAGGAAGAACCAATTCATCCCGATAAAGCCGTTACCATGGCTGAACATGAACGCGAACCCCCATGCGTAAAACAGGATTCCGCAAAGGCACGTATCGACGATGCATTCCATCAGCACGTTGACTGTTTCACGCGACCGGCAGAAGCCGGCTTCCAGCATGGTGAACCCCACCTGCATACCGAACACGAGGAATGCGGCCACCAGCGTCCAGACCGTGTTGATCGGGTTAACAATGTCGTTCCCCTTAAGTACCGGGTCCGCCGCCAGAGCATTCAGCCCCAGCAAAGAAGGATTGAAAAATGCAAATCCCACAAGCAGCAAAGCAATCGCGGCGAATTTGCCCGCGAAGATCAGTCCCGCGTATCGGCGCCATTCGGGATCGCGCATACGCGTGCCCAGACGCGATATCTTCCGGGAAAAGGACGGCTTCGAAATAGATCGCGATGAAGACCGTTTCAGGTTCATAACAGCTTTGCTCCTTCAGGTTGTTTTTAGGTTTTCCCGGCAGGGATGCGCGCATGAGATGTTCGACGGCGGGGTCGTCTCAGCGCTGACCGGAATTCGAAGTCTAGCGATGAATGTGCGACTGTGTCCAATCGATATTTTGGATTCGCTGTTCTGCTTTTCGGAAGGTTATCGAACACAAGATAGACTATGGTGTATCGAAAGATAGTCATGTGTATCGAAGCCCGGGAACTTCTCGCTACCTCGCCTATCTTTTCGCTGACTTGTCCATCTTTAGGACATGGAAAACGAAAGAAGCGTGACTTGCGATTCAAATTATCAATTGGACTCCACTGGCTGAGGCCGCTGGAGTGAGGGCTCGCAAAGCATCCAGGCAGCCGTGCATTCCGCTTTTCTGACGGCGAGCCGAAAGGCGATTCTTGCAACCGCCATCTCGCTGATTGCGCTAATTGCATTTGCGGATGGGGCGGCGGGAAATCGCGCGCCATGGGGGTTTCTCTATGTCTTTCCCATGATGATTGCCGCCGTGAAGCTGAGGCCGGCCACGATTGTGGTGCTGGCCGTGTTTTGCTCCACGCTGGGAATGCTCTTTGGCAAGGCGGGGCCGGAACCCGAAGCTTTTCTGCGCTTCCTGTTCGCATTGCCGGCGTACGCCGGCTCGGGGCTTCTTGTAAGGGCAATCGTGCGGAACAGTCGTGAACAAGGGCTCTGTCAGGAGGTGGAGCAGCAGTTAAGAATTCTTTTCGACAGCAGTCCCGCGGCCATCCTGACACTTAACAGCGCGGGCATAATCCGAGAGGCGAACAACGCCTCCAGAGTATTACTGATGATTCCGCAAGACGAATCCCTCAAAGGCAAGCCGATCCGCGAATACCTGCCGATGCTCGCCGATGCCCTGCAGTTCGACCCCGGTCCCGAGGGTCTGCGCACAGCCGCGCAATGCCAGGGTTTGCGCGCCAATGGCGAAATTTTTCAGGCCAACACGTGGTTTTCTACCTGGACGGGGCCCGATGGCAAGCATCTCGCGGCCATTGTGGCCGATTCATCGGAAGACATGCGGGACCGCGAAGAGGAGAGCCTGCGGCAGATGCTGCAGGCCAATCGCCTGGGCGCCGCCGCCATTTCGCACGAAGTTCGCAACCTCTGCGGCGCAATTTCAGTGGTGAGCGGCAATCTTCGCGACAAGCATGACATGGCTTCAGATAATGATATGCAGGCGCTGCGATCGCTGGTGAGCGGTCTCGAACGTATCGCCTCCATGCAACTTAGCGCTGGTTCCGGAGATTCTTTGGAAGAGGTGCCACTTCAAACGGTGCTCGACGATTTGCGCATTGTGATTGAACCGCAATGGCGCGAAATCGGGGGCGCCGTCCGCTGGTCCCTGCCGAATCGGATGCCGGGCGTTCTCGGGGAACGTCATGGCCTGCTTCAGGTGTTCCTCAACCTTGCTCAAAACAGTTGCCGCGCCGTTCAGGACGGCGCCCTCCGTGAGTTGTCTATAGCGGTAACAGCGGAGGGCGAGAGTGTCTCGATCTCCTTCTCGGACTCCGGGCCCGGCGTTTCGTCGCCCGAGAATCTTTTCGTTCCTTTTCAGCCGGGCGCTGACGGCGCCGGTATCGGTCTCTCCGTATCACGGGCCGTGGTGCGCGGCTATGGTGGCGATCTTCGGTGGAAACCTTGTCCCGCCGGTTCGTGCTTTGCGGTAGAGCTTCAAGCGGTCCAGAAAGGACGCCGATGACCCCCATCCGTCTGCTGCTGGTGGACGACCACGCGATGTTTCGCGAAGGCCTTGCCCGCATGTTGGAAAAGGAGCCTGACTTCATTGTTGCCGGTCAGGCGGCATCGCCCGCCGAAGCGCTCGAGCTCGTGGTTGCATCAGGCGCGGCGGTGGTCCTTCTCGATGTCGATCTCGGCGCAGCGCGCGCTATGGATTTCGTCTCGCGCTCGCGCGGCATCGGCTTCCGCGGCCGCATTCTCATCGTAACCGCCGGCATGAGCGATCAGGAAGCCGTTCAGTTGATTCAAAGCGGAGTTGGAGGCATTCTCCACAAGCACCATTCGTCGCAGGTGCTGTGCGGAGCCATCCGTCAGGTTGCCGCGGGCGAAGCGTGGCTCGAACCCGTCTATCTCGGCCCGCTTTTCCGCACGGTGGATAAGACGAGGCTTCCTAAACGGCCTTCCCTCACGGAGCGCGACCGCACCGTGTTGCGTTTTCTGCTCTCGGGTCTGACGAACAGAGAAATGGCTGTTCAGCTGGAAATTTCTGAAGGAGCCGTGAAGGCGTCTTTGCGGCACGTTTGCGAAAAGCTCGGCGTGAAGACGCGCACTCAGTTGGTGAAGGTCGCGCTCGAGCAGTATAAAGATCAGCTCTGACGATTACCGTTGTTCGGCTGCGATGACCTTGAGTTCGATCTTCTGCCGGCCTTTCGGTTCCACCGTCACGGTCTCGCTCTTTCCCTCTAAATTGCGCAGGAAGGCGGCATCGAGCCAGGCTCCGGATTCCACATCGTCCCACGCGTATATCCTGTATTCTCCCGGTGCGACACCCTTCAATCGGAACTGTCCATGTTGATCGGTCGTGGCATCCTTGAAAAGGTCGAAACGGCTGGGAACCCCGTCCCGGCGCGAGCACCACGGTAGCGCCGCCGACCGGCTTGTCGTCTTTATCGACCACCATGCCCTCAAACGTGGCCCGCTTCCGGCGAAAGTTCAATTTCGATTGATATGTTGCCAGGCCCGGCAACTGTGAGCCCGTCGCGAAGGATATCCCTGCCATCCGCCCGCATGGATTCGATAAAGAGTTCCTTGCCTTCGAGAACGTTGGACAGATCCAATACATAGTGGCCCGGCGATAGACGGTTCCGAAACGAATTGTCGCGGTCAATTACCGAAGTGTTCGGATCGCGGCTTTCGCCTCGGACCTGTGAGCCGCGGGATCGATCAACGCTACGCGACTTCAGGAAGCCGAAGAAGAGTGGAGTTCACAGCCATGCGGCGCTCCGCAGGTGCATCGGCGAGTTTGTGGCAGGTGACAGATTATTTTGCGCGGAGCTTCTCCAACTGGGAGACGGCATTCTGATTCTTTGGGTTGAGTCGCAGCGATTCCTCATAGTTCTGAATCGCGCTTTCGCGCACGCCAGCATCCATATAGGCCTCAGCCAGGCTGTCATAGGTGTTGGCATCCCGCGGGTACTCCGCTACGTTTAGCTTGAATACTGTGATGGCGTCTCCGAACTGCTTCTCTCTGAGCAGGCTATAGCCAAAGAGATTGAGGGCCTTGTAGTCGTGGTTTTGACCGACGAAGCCAGCGGAATTTGCGCGCTGATAGTGATCGAGCGCAGCCTGCATGCCCCGTATCGCATGGATGATAAACAGCTCCTCGCCGAAGCTCTGGGGCCGCGAAGGGTAATCCCAGCCATTTAGCTTCGCGATGGTTTCGACGACGTGATTGCTTATGGTCTCGAAGTTGTCGGAGTTTCCCATGGATGCATAACCCCAGCCGGCACCTGCATCCATGGTAAGGAAGGACCCAAAACCGTCGTTGCCCCCGTTGTGCCGGAAGAGCGCCGGGTGATTTTGGTAGCCGATTCCAAACCCCAGCGCGATGCCACCCGCGCTGCCTGGATCGTCATGGCATTGCACTGTGAGCATCTCGCGCGCAACGGGTTGGGACAGGATGTGATTGGCACGACCGTGTTCGGAAAGCGCGATCTCTATTGCAAACTTCGCAAGATCCGTAGGTGTGGTCCAAAGTCCATCCGGAGATAACTCAGGATAGAGATGCCACTTGCCGGGGACAGCCTGACCGTCACCGTGGGTTCCGGTAGCGGCTCGGGCGGCGAGTGCTTGCGGTAGATGCTGCTGGAACGTACTATTCGCCATTCCGGCGGGAAGAAGCACATGCTGGCGCATGAACTCTTCAAAGGACTGGCCTGAAACGTCTCTAATGAGCAGCCCTTCAAGAGTGACACCTCCGCCGGAGTAAATGCACTGAGTCCCCGGAACGACCGTTACACGAATGGGCGGATTGTTCGCGGGCGGGAGTCCATCGAGTATCTGCTCCGCCGTCGGCAACGGGGAATCCTGTGCATAGCCCGCAAAGCCGTGGACATTGAGACCGGCGTTGTGGCTCATAAGGCGACGCAGGGTGACCTTCTGCGTGACAGTGAAGTCGTTCTCGGGAACCTTCCAGGATTTGAGCTTCAGATTCACATCCTCGTCAAGCGAAACCTTGCCGTGCTGGACGAGCCAAAGTCCGCCGGCGGCGGTAATTGGCTTGCTGATCGAGGCTGCCTGAAAGAGCGTACCTGCAGTAACAGGGGTGTTGCCGCCAGGCGTAGTAACACCAAATCCTTTAGCCCAGACAACCCGGTTATGCTCGATGATGGCGGCACTGAAGCCTGGATCTTTATAGATGTCCATCATCTGGTGCAGCGTAACCTGGAGCGGAGGTTCTCCGGGTGAGAGCGGGATGATGAGAATGACTGTGTCGGGCGAAACGGTCTGAAGATTTTTCCCAAACAGTGGTGCGGCACTCAGCGTGACGCTAAGTGCAAGAAGCGGCAAACGCCTACACAGCATCTTCGGCTCCCCGGCCCCGATTCTGAAATAAGACCTGGTGGCGATAGTATGTGCGCACATGCGCTCCTGGCATTCTCGCTGTCATCATTGACCGGTCCTGCAGGGAATACTCCCCGGCGAATTAAAGGTTACACACGATGATCAAGCCGTGCCAAGATCACCTAAAAGGAGAATGAATCAAACGCGAAGTGCCGATCTGGAAGGTTCCGACTTTCGCCCGGTCCCGCCCTCGGGCATTCTGCGTTCTGCGTGATGCGCATATGGAGTTCGTTGCCGGTTAGACGCTCCGACGTTTACCCTGTTAGGTAGCAAATCGGGCTTCAGGTCCGCATAAACGGCGCGGTGTTTTACCGGGAAGGCCAAACCGGTTCGAACGGTTCGCCGACTACGCGAGCGGAGCTTCGCGGCGCCATTCGACCCCATCAGTGACCCACAGATTCGTCCGACGAGGCGAAATTATTTCCCAATCGCCGTAGACAGGGCTGCGTACCTGGGAGCAGGGAATTGCCGCTGACCCCACTTCCGTACATTTTGGTTTCCCGCGTACCGAGCAGCGCGGTTGAAATCGCAACGTTATCCACGGCGCTCAACGTTGGCCTCATTTGAGCTGACTCGCCCGTGCCCCGACGGGTTTTTCGCGTTTTCACCCTCCGCCCGACGTATTTCATTTGTGATACGATTCGGGCGTAAACGGAGGTGTATCCGTGAAAATATACGAGACTAAGGACATCAGAAACGTCGGCATTGTAGGCCACGGCCACTGCGGGAAGACCTCCGTGGTGGCCGGGTTGCTTTACGCGGCAGGAGCGACAGGTCGCCTGACGCGGGTCGACGAAGGAAACACAGTAACTGACTATGAAGACGAAGAGATCAATCGAAAACTAACGATCTCGACCGCCATTGCGGCCACCGAATGGCGCAAAACCAAAATCAATCTCCTCGACACCCCCGGCTTCAATCTTTTCCTCAACGATGCCCGCTCAGCCCTTATCGCGGCGGACGCGGCCATCGTGGTGATTGACGCCGTCGCGGGAGTGCAGCCACAAACAGAAAAGATGTGGGCCACCGCCGAGGAGTTCAAGCTTCCTCGCGCCATTGTGATCAACAAACTCGATCGCGATCGCGCCAGTTTCGAGCGCACCATGGCGAGCATTCACGAGCGTTTCGGCCGTGCCGCCGTGCCCATCCAACTTCCCCTCGGAAACGACAAGGATTTCCGCGGCGTTATCGACCTGATCCGGATGAAGGCTTACGCCTACACGATCGACGGCGACGGCAAAGGTCAGGAAATTGAAATTCCCGAGGAATACGCCGAAGCCGCCCAGCAAGCCCACGCCGAACTGGTCGAGGTGGTCGCCGAGGGGAAAGACGCTTTGATGGAAGAGTTCTTCGAGATGGGGACCCTGCCCGAAGAACACGTAATCAGCGGCATCGATGAGGAGATGCGCGAAGTTCGCCTCTTCCCCGTCCTTTGTATGTCGGGGTTGCACGACATCGGGTCCGACTGGCTGCTCAACCTGATCGTCGAGGCCTTCCCGTCGCCCGCCGACCGCCCCCCGACCAGGCTGGAACTCAACGACAAAGAGATCGAGCGCCCATCCGAGGATTCCCAGCCCGCCGCCGCGTACGTATTTAAGACCACCGCCGACCCGTTTGCCGGTCGCATTTCCTATTTCCGCGTCCTTTCCGGCTGTATTAAGAATGATGCGCATCTGTTCCTGTCAGGAAAAGGTACCGAGGAACGCCTTGCCCATATCGGAGTGCCGCAGGGTAAAAACATCGTTCCGGTGAACGAACTTCATGCCGGCGATATTGGCGCCGTTGCCAAGCTTCGCGACACTCTTACGGGCGATACGCTGGCCGATAAATCCTCTCCCGTCCGCTTCACCCCCGTCAAACTGTCGGAACCCTCCATCGCTTTCGCGGTGGAAGCAAAGAGTCGCGGCGACGAAGACCGCATGGGCAACGCTCTTCACAAGTTGCTGGAAGAGGATCTCTCGCTCCGTTTCTACCGCGACCCGCAGACGAAAGATTTCCTAGTCGCCGGCACTGGCCAACAGCACGTGGAGATCGCTGTCAGCCGTCTCAAGAAGCGCTACGGGGTGGACGTCACACTGAAAGCCCCTCGCATTCCTTACCGTGAAACGATTCGCGGCACAGCCGACGTGCAGGGTCGGCACAAGAAGCAAACCGGGGGACACGGTCAGTTCGGTGACTGCTGGATCAAAATGGAGCCACTCCCGCGCGGCGCCAAGTTCGAATTTGCGAACGCGGTCTTCGGCGGTTCAATTCCCAAAAACTATATTCCAGCCGTGGAAAAAGGAATAGTCGAGACGGCGGAACGGGGATATCTCGCCGGATTCCCGATGGTGGATTTCAAAGTGACCGTCTATGATGGTTCGTATCACGATGTCGATTCTTCGGAGCTGGCATTCAAGCTCGCCGCAAGAAAGGCATTCCGGGCGGCTATGCAAACGGCCAAACCGGCGATTCTCGAACCGATCATGAATGTGGAGGTTCAGGCTCCGGTCGAATTCGCGGGCGACCTTATGGGTGATCTGAACGGTCGCCGCGGTCGCATCGCCGGAATGGATACTCAGGGGTCAACCCAGATCATCAAAGCGCACGTCCCCATGGCGGAAATGCTTAGTTATCAGAACGATCTGACATCAATGACCCAAGGGCGCGCTTCATTTTCGATGGAATTCGATCACTACGATTACGTGCCGCAGCCACAGGCGGAAAAGATCATTGCGGCGGCCAAAGCGGCACGCGCAGGTGAGGAAGAATCCGAAGACGAGTAGTACCGCGACAAACTCTGGGTTGCTATAACCCACTACCGTGACACCACGGTACATTTCGTTACAGGGTTTCGGGTTGACGCAGTTGGAACGTTCGCGGTAGCCTGAAGGGGTTGCGGTCTAAACCGGCGGACAGGCGTTTCCATTTTTGGAAGCGCTGAAATTCTATTTGAGGTTCAGGATGGCCCAAAAGCTGAAAACCGTACCGTGTAGCTCTTTTCTTGTTGCCGCTATCTCGCTGTTTGTCCCCTCTCTCGCATTCTGTCAGCAACCCAATCTCCAAACGTCTTTTTTCGCCCCTGCCGCAGTTAGAACCCCCAGTGCAGTTCTTGGCGCCGACATTGTCGACACTGAGCACCTCTCTTATCTGAACCAAATGTACCGGGAGAAGAAAAAGATCTCGGCTACCTTTGAACCTAATGGGTCCGATCTGTTGATCCAAAAGGCGGAGGAAAAGTTTCGCGCCGGCAGGAAATATTATCAGGATCGCGAATTCGACAAGGCCCGGACGGCATTCGATGAGGCAATTGACCTGATGCTTCAGGCTTCGGAAAACCCCTCCGAGCGCTCCCTTTACGAATCGAAGCTGGAAGATATGGTGGATTCCATTCACCATTACGACATTTCGGGAATGGGCGCCGCGGCCGACGAATCTATCCCACAGTTTGACAAGGCGCCACTCGAAGATATCGTTCAGATGACTTTCCCGGTAGACCCGCGCATCAAGGAAAAGGTTCGCACCGAGATTCAGGCGACGTCTTCGGCCCTGCCTCTGGTAATGAACGATGTGGTGCTCGGCTATATCAACTATTTTAGCGGTCGCGGCCACAAAACGCTGGAATACGGATTGGCGCGAGCCGGCAAGTACCGGCCCATGATTTCCAAAATTCTGGCGGAGGAGGGCGTTCCCCAGGAATTAATTCATCTCGCCCAGGCGGAATCAGGCTTTCTGCCGCGCGCCGTATCGCGTGCCGCCGCCGGTGGTATGTGGCAGTTCGTGAAGTTCCGCGGGAACCAGTATGGTCTTCAGCAGACCGCGTCTACAGACGACCGTTACGATCCTGAGAAGGCCACCCGCGCGGCCGCCCGCCATCTGAAGGATCTGTATAACGAATTTGGCGACTGGTATCTCGCAATCGCCGCGTATAATTGTGGACCGGGCTGCGTCGAAAAGGCTGTAGAGCGCACCGGCTACGCCGATTACTGGGAATTACGCGCGCGGCGCGCCATCCCGGCTGAAACCACCAATTACGTGCCGATCATCCTCGCCATGACGATCATGGCCAAAAACGCCCCCGCCTATGGCCTCGATCAGGTAACGCCGGAACAGCCATGGGAATACGACACCATCAAAGTCACCAGTTCCACCAATCTTGCTTTGATTGGCGATCTTACCGATTCCTCCGTTCCCGAACTACAGCAGCTAAATCCGTCTCTGCTCCGCGCCAGTGCGCCCGAGGGGTTCGACCTCCGCGTGCCCAAGGGCATGGGCGGCTCTACGCTAGCCAGTCTGGATCTCGTTCCCGCGGATAAGCGTTTTTCCTGGCGGATGCATCGTGTGGAAACCGGCGAGAACCTGTCCGCCATTGCGCACCGATTCAACACCTCGGTAGCGACCATTTCGTCCGCCAACCAATTGACGGGTTCCGAACCTGCGCCTGGGGACAAACTGCTGATTCCATCGGTTTATCATGAGCCCGCTGCTCCCGTGCTGCGGGCATCCGCGAAAACTTCGGGGAAGGGGCGCACCGCCCGTTCCACCGCCGCTCATGCCACCGTGGCCACCCGCCGGCCGGCTTCGGCGGTCGCTAAAGGCTCCAGCACGGTTGCAGCAAAGCGCCCGGTGCGAAATACCGCCGGAACTCTCGCCCAGGTCAGTCACAGAGCGCGTCCGGTCACTCCTTAACTTATCGATTGTCTCTATCCTTGTAAAACTCCTTCCTTCGAGCCCGGTCCGAAAGTACCGGGCTCTTTTTTTGCTCCGAGTCAGGTTTTTTCCTTGACACATACCCGCGCCATTTGAGAACAAAACAAAAAGGGGTATGCTATTGATGACTGCGCCCAAAACAGGAGCCTCACCGAATGTTCGACGATCCGAAGCTTGCGATGAAAGACGAAGACGAAATGGAAGATTTCAGAGACTACGACGACGATGCCGACGATGTCGACTCCAAGCTCGACACGTACGACGAGGCGGAAGAGGATGAAGACGAGGAGGTGGATGCAGTGGTCGTCTCGCACGTTCCCCCGGCCGCTCCCGCCATCGAAGTCCCTGGAGAGCTTGCCCCCGAACCGCCCGTAACTGCTCCTCAGCCAGCCGCCACCCAGGCAGCGCCGCCCCGCAAACCGGCAAGCAAGGCGAGCAAGGCGTCGCCCCGCAAGGCGCCCCCTGCGCCTGCGAAAAAGGTAGCAGCAAAGAAATCCCCCACAAAAAAGGCGGCGCCTGCAAAGAAAGCCGCGCCTGTAAAGAAAGCCGCGCCTGTAAAGAAAGCGGCTGCTAAGAAGGCGATCGCGAAAAAGGCGCCTGCAAAGAAGGCCGTTGTGAAGAAAGCAGCGCCTAAGAAAGCGATCAGGAAAGCAATAGCGAAAAAGGCCGCTCCGAAGAAGGCAATGACGAAGAAAGCCGCTCCCAAAAAGGTCGCCGCGAAGAAGGCCCCGGCAAAAAAGGCCGCGGCAAAGAAGGTTGCCGCCAAAAAGAAAAGGCGCTGATCTCGCATCGCCACCCAGGGCACGTGCGGGAACCGAGCGCAGTTGAGGGGCGGCGCCCACGCCATAGTGCCGGGCCCGCCCCTGTTTTTGTTTATGCTTCCGGAACCGGCTTTGCCACGACGCCCCGGCACTTCTCGAACAACTGGATCAGGGCGTCGGCGTATTCCTCGGATGATTTCGAGGGCTTGCCCGAAAACCCCGCCGCCGTCGTATTTCCCTTTCCATATCCCGTGGTCACCGCGATAAACTTCATCATCTCGAGTGCGACCTCATCCCGATTCTTCGCCGCCGCCTCTTTCGCGGAAGCTGCGTCTGGTTTGGTTTCTTCTGGCATGTTTCTCCTCACCGGTACCCGGCACATCTCTTCTTTCCGGCAGATCGCATGCGCGTAAACGCCATCCAGTTCATCCGCAAGATGAGGGGTGGCGCCCAGTCGCATCTGCTGGAAGCCGACGACGGCAACTATTACATCGTCAAGTTTCAGAATAACCCGCAGCATCGCCGCGTTCTCGTAAACGAGATGGTGGCCGCCGAAGTCCTCTCCCACCTCCAGATCTCATCCGCCGAAACCCGCATCGTTTATCTGTCGCCTGAGTTCCTCGCCGCCAATCCGGAAGTGAATCTGCAGACCGGAACCCGCCCCCTCGCGGTTGAGCCCGGTCTTCACTTCGGCTCGCGCCATCCGGGGCATCCCGACAAACTGGCCATCTACGACTTCATTCCCGACGCACTTCTGAATCAGGTCGCGAACGCCGATCAGTTCCGCGCCGTGCTTGTGTTCGATCGGTGGCTGGGCAATGCCGATGGCCGCCAGTCCGTCTTCTTCCGGGCGAATCTCAAAGACTGGCTCGCCAGACCCGGAGTTCCGCCCCGCAAACAGGGCTTCGTCACCCTGATGATCGACCATGGGTACGTCTTCAACGGTCCCAACTGGGACTTCCCCGAATCCGCGCTGACCGGGCTCTATCCACGCCGGTCGGTTTACAAAGAAGTGAAGTCACTTCAGGATTTCGAGCCATGGCTTTCGAGAGTTCTGAATTTTCCCGCCGAAGTTCTCGACAAAGCCCTCCGGCAGATCCCCCCGGAATGGATCTCCGGCGACGAGTTCGCCCTGGAGAAAACCCTTGAAGCCCTGCTCCGCCGCAAAGTGCGAATTCCCGAACTGATGTATGGCTGCCGCGACGCGCCCGGGAATCCGTTTCCCACCTGGACGGAATAAAACCGGTGCTCCCGCGGACAACGCGAGACTTCCTGATTCCCGGTCGCGACTGCCAGCGAGTGGTACTGAACTGAAGCGCATTCCACTTCTCAATTCCGGCCGGAATCCGAGTCTATTCGGTATCCGAAACTGCGCGGACCAGGCATTCTGCTCGCTATCGGAGTCGCCGGCGCGCGCCGTGTATGGGCCCTGTGTCAGCCCTGCGCGTGGAGTAAGCCCGCCATCTCATCGGCTATCCGGCGGGCGGTGTCCGGCGCCAGCAGTATTCCATTACGGTAATGCCCGAAGGCTTGCCACAATGAAGTGCCCGGCACCCGCCCCACCGCGGGCGCTGCCGCTTCGATGCCGGGGCGAAAACCGTTCCAGCGCTCCGAGGGCGCCAGCCCGCGTAAGGAGGGCAATAACGCACCTGCGCGCGCACGTAAATCCGAAACCGCCCGTTCATCGATCTCGCGGTCAAAGCCCACCCGCTCAGAAGTGGCGCCCGCGATCAACGTGCCCGACCTCCGCTGCAGCAGATACGTGTGTCCACGGCGCAGAATCGGGTCCAGAACGCCTGGCGCCACATTCCAGGAGACCAGGTGTCCCCGAATAGGCATCGTGCGCGGGGACCCCTGTACGAGCGAAGAACTCCAGGCGCCGGCCGCTACTGCCACGCCCTCGGCCGCATAGTCGCCCATTGATGTCCGGACAGATCTTCCGGCTCTTGAAATCTCCAGCACCGGTTCGTGCTCGCGAATCGAAACTCCCCGCGCCTTGCACGCGATTAGCAATGCCGCCGTTACATCTCTCGGATCCACCACCGCATCGTCCGGATAAAAGCGCGCCGCGCGCCCGTCATGGATGCAAGGCTCCGAACGGATTCCGATCTCCGCCTGACGCGCGCTCCTGCTCCGCAGCGCCTCCGCTTCGGAATCGTCGAACGCGACTTCCACCGCGCCAGAACGCCGAAAATCGATGTCGATTCCGGATTCCTTTTGCAACTCCCGCACAAACTCCGGGTATGTCGCGAGGCTTTCAAGCGCCATGTGGGCCAACCGCGACGGTGTGTCGAATTCCCCCCCCGGCGCAAGCATGCCCGCGCCGGCCCAACTGGACTCGCGCGCCGCTTCACGCGCATCGAAAACGGTCACGCCGATGCCGCGCTGAGCCAGCCTCCACGCGCACGACAATCCGATAATTCCCGCACCGACAACGATCAAATCCCATAGTACGAGAGGGCGGCTTCCGCCGCGTCCCGGTGAGGATACCCGCAATCGTGGGGCAACCAGTTCGGCCCGGCTGCGAAAATCCCGATTCAGAATTTCAACTTAAGTTCCACCCAAAAGCGCCGTGGTGAACCCGGCGCATAAAACGTGGCTTGCGGCACGCCGAAATCACCCGATGAATAAGCCGGGTAAGGCCGGGCACTGAAAGTCCCCGCGTCATTGAACCCGGTAGGCCCCAACTGCGAAGCCGTGTAATATCGCTTATCGAACAGATTGTCGGCCTGCGCCGCCAACACCAGATGCCCGGTCAAATCGTAGTGACCGCGCGCATTGAACACCGCATAACCAGGCGTGATGCCCGGCCCGAGATAATACTTCCCGTCAGGCCGGTGCTGATTATTCTCGTTTCCCCGCGCATAAGACCCGGACGTTGCCAACAGATCGAAATCCACTCCGAATTTTCGGGTAAGCGGAATATCTCCGTAGATTTTCAGATTATTCCGCGGCGTCAGCGGAATCGTGTTCCCCGGCCGAATCTGAATCGTTCCATCCAGGCCCGGGGTGCCTGCCTGCGCGGCATCGTTGGAACTGTTGCCGGTGCCGGTCACAGTCTCTTCCGTCCGATACGTGGCATCCAGAAATGTGTATCCCGCGCCTGCGATCACACGCCCCGCATGAGCGTGAACCGTAGCCTCAAACCCCTGCCTCCGCGTCATCCCAAAATTCTTGAAATACCCCGAGCCGTTGATTTCCGAAGCCACGAACAAAATGTCATTGCGGTTTTCAGACCGGAACCCGCTCGCGCTCCACGTCACTCCATGCCCCGGGCGACCTCGAACTCCGCCCTCCCACGTCTGCGTATTGACCTGCTTCAATGGTGGGTCGCCCGCCAGGGCATTCGGAAGGTTGCATGGATTATTCGGATCCGCGCAGCCAAGCTCGATCGATGTCGGCGCGCGGCTGCCCTGCGTATAACTCACAAATAGATTCCACGCCGCCGAAGCACTCCACGTTACACCAACGGATGGATTAAACCGGCCATATACATCGTCTCCACTAAGCGAGCCCGGCCCCCCGCCCGTAAGAATCCGATCGGTGTTATGAACCGTGTTGCGGTTGTATCGTCCCGAAAGCGTAACGTTCCACGCGCTTCCAATCGACAAAGTATCGGTGGCGTACAAGCTCCAGGTCCGATTAGTCCCGTGAACATTTACGCGCGTATCGAAAGGCTCGTCATTATCCAGCGTGCTTCCGTCGCCAAACGCATTCACGCTCGTGATGCTGCGATCGGGATTCAGGTAGCCAAGCTGAGAAGCCTGCGTGAAGTCAACCACGCTTCCAATGAAGGCCCCGCCCGCCGTAAATTGGCTCTGCGCCTTCCCGCGAACTGCCAGCCACGTGAACTGTCCCGTAAAGCCGCGATTGTTTTGCCCTTCGAGCGAGTGGTTCGTGATCGCATCGCAGCGCGCAGCCGGGTCGGCGCGCTCAAGCGCCTGCGCAATACATCGCCACTTTGGAAAGGGCGTGTTCAGAGCCGTCGCCCCGCTCGCCGGATACCCCGAATACCCCGCGGCCCGCAGCGCCGCCTGGTCCGCCGCGCTTGGCTGATACACCGATTGATCCAGTGAATTAGTGTTCAGATTTCCGTTCACCGTGTCGGTCCTGATGTATCGGTAATAGGCGTTTGAAGAGAATGTAAGGGTGTCGCTGAAACTGTGGCGAACCGTGAAATTAACAAAGGGAGAGCGGTCCCGCGTAATATCGGGAACCGTATAAACGCTGCTCCAGTCGCGCTGCAGAAAGCGCTGCTCCTGCAGGCCGTTGCCGGTTAGCGAGTTGTACGCGAGCGCCAGGTTGAGCCCCAGATCGGTTTTCCCGGTTCGCCATCCCAGTTTCCCGAAACCCTGCCGCACATCCGAAGGCGAATCGAATCGCCACCCCGATTCGTGAAACAAATTGCCCGCCACAAACCAGTTGAACCCTGTTGCCTGGCCGCCGCCGTGTTCGAACTCAATTGCCTTGCGACCGCTGCTGCCATATGTAATCTGTCCGCTCGTTCCATGGTCCCGCACGCCGTCTTTGGTCTGCACCGCCACCGCGCCTCCCAGCGTATTCAGCCCGAATAGCGGATTCGAGCCAGGCATCAGGGTCACCGACGAGATCGCATTTCGCGGAATCAGATCCCAACTCACCACATCCCCGAAGGGTTCGTTCAATCTCACGCCATCCATGTATACCGACAGGCCCTGCGGAGTGCCCAGCAGCGGTGATGCCGTATAGCCTCTGTAATTCAGATCCGGTTGAAAAGGATTTCCCTGTATTTCGTTCAGTTGAACGCCATTGAAGCGGTGCCGCAGAAAATCGCTAAGGTCGAGCGCGCCGCTTTCCGCGACTTCCTTTTGCGTTGCGGTTTGAATCGGCGAGGGCACCTGCTCCGGAGAAAGTTCCACTCCGGGCAACGGCATTGTGGCAACTACATCCACCTTGCTTTGCGGTGCGTTTGCCAGCGCCAGAGTGACGCTCTTCTCTACCGGGGCATCGCCGGCGACGCTCATCCCCGCGGACTGCGTTATGAATCCCGGCGCTCCCACCTCCAGCCGCCATGCGCCCGGTTGCAGGGAAGAGAACACAAACCTCCCCTCTCCATCCACGTGGAAGGTGCGTGTCTCCGGGAAAAAAACACTCTTCAGAGTGCCGGAAGCGCCCGGTAGTGCCGCGCCTGACGGGTCGCTCACCCGTAACCGAATTTCCCCCTGCCGTTGCTGGGCAAAGAGCCCTGCGCCAATAAACAGCGGCAAAATCAATCCGAGTCCAGGTTCCAGCACTTCTCTCCATCTTCGCCCATGGTTATTTGCACAATTATTTACAACGGTGAACTGAGTGCGTTTCAGGGACCGGAGGACCACTATGCGGAACAAATTTCCAAGCGCTTTCCTGGCTGTTATTCTGTCCGGCCCTTTCTTATTCGCGCAGCAGCAGGCCATCAATACCAATGCCCGTTCCACTGACTGGGAAGAAATCAACTTTGAATTTAACCAGGCGGTTATTGTTGACGGCTTTCCCACGCTATTGAGACTCGCCGATCTTCTTAAACGACACCAGGATTTCAAAATTACTCTGACCGGAAATGCCGATCAGGTTGGCTCTGCCCGATACAACCAAACGCTTTCGCAGCGCCGGGCCCAGGCCGTTTCCGATTTCCTGCAGCACTATGGTGCTACCGCTGCGCAAATCCAGATCGCGGCAAATGGCGAAAAGAACCCCGAAGTTCCCGGTCGTGGCCCGAATCAGCGTTTCGTGAACAGGCGCGTAACCATCACAGTCACGGCTCCCGATGGAACTCAGATAGGCGATGGAAGCCTGCCGGATGCGGTCATTGAATTTCAGAATTACGTGCGCGGTCAGTTGAATAAAATCGACGCCATTCTGAGTCAGCTTCATGACCTGGAAGATCAGGTGAAAGCTCTCCAGGGCGATACCGGATCACTTAAACAAAGTGCTCAGACTCTGCAGCAATCAGCCACCGCCATTCAGCAGGATACCGGGGCCATTCACAATGAGACCCGTGAACTGGTGGGCCGCCCCGCGCCGCTGACCGCCGATCAAACGACCCAGATCGCCCGCGCTGAAGCCACCCGCGCCGCTGATTACGCTCTTACGCAAAGTGCTCTCCGCAATCGTAAGTACAGCCTGATCGGCTTCGATGCCGGCCCCACCTTCGCGAACGGCTCGAAATACGTTACGGGAAAGACCGGTATCATAAGCGCCGATGTCTTTGGCAAAGCGTTAATACCGTTCGGTAACGGCAAGACCGCCGAAGAACCCGGCACGCACGGCCTGCAAGTCGAAGGCAACTGGGTCTACTTCCGCAAGCACGAAGACTTCCGCGACGGTCGCAACGACGGCATCTTCAACATCGGCCTGGTAAACCGTTTTAATCATGTGCAGGTCGGAACTTTCGCGCAGTTCGATTACGCGTCGTTCAATTCTTATCAGGGTGGGGCGCTGCTTGGCGCCGGCATTCTGACTATCGATTTCGTAATGCCACATGCCGTTTTCGGGGTTTTTGGCGGTAAGGGCTTCCGTGAGTATGCAAATTTAAGTTCTTCACCGGGCATTGTAAGCGCAAGGCTTGGTTCCTCACCGGGCTTCCCCGGCAGCCTTTCCCCCGCTTATCTCCGCTACGACGATCAGGTGGGAGTCCACGCCAGCGCCGGAATTGGCGTGTTCCAGTTTGACGGCAGCGCGGCCTATCTGAAGCGGTATGTTCGGGGCGCGTCAATTAAAGCGCCCGCTGCTTCAATCAAGCTCTCGTACGTCCCCGGTGATCACCTGGCGTTTTACCTTCAGGCGGATCAGGACCCAACTTTTCATAACCTCCGAACCGGTGATCGTGTTCTTTTCGGAATCGAGTTTGGAAACTGGCTGAGACCGAAGGATTACGGCAGCACGCAGGGCGTGGTGCCAGTGGCCGTTCCGCTGCCGCATTACGAAATCCTGGCGCGGTAACCATTGCATGAACCCGCTTGACCACCTGGCCAGGCGGGTTCACGGACCGTGATGCAGTGGCGCGCAATCCCAAGAGTTCGTTGCCTGCTTCAGGCGATGCCGATAACTTCAACCTCGAAATCGAAGGCCACCTGATCACATGCACTCGATTAAGCAAAATCCTCTATCCGCAAGCGCGTTTTACCAAGCCTGAGGTCATCGACTATTACCTTCGCGTCGCGTCCTTTATTCTGCCCCATCTCAAGAGCCGCCCGGTGGCGCTGAAGCGCTACCCGGACGGAGTCACCGGTGAACCCTTTTGGGAGAAAGATGCTCCGGGCTTTATTCCTGGATGGGTGAAAACATTTCCCGTCCCGCGACATGCCGGAGGACCCGACATCAACTATGTGCCCATCCAGAACGCCGCCACTCTTGCCTGAACGGCCAATGCCGCCATTCTGGAGTTACATCCCTTCTTACATCGCGCGCCTGACATCGCGACACCGACATCCATTGTTTTCGACCTCGATCCAGGCGAAGGGGCGGATATTCTTCACTGCACGAAGTTGCCTTTCTGCTGAAAAGCGTCGTGGCGCAACTCAGTCTGGAGCTGTTTCCCAAAGTTTCGGGCTCTAAGGGAATTCAGTTGTACATCCCACTGAATACGCCGGCCAGCTACGAACTTACACAACCATTCGCGCGCACGGTAGCCAGGCTGATCGAACAGCGGAAGCCGGAACTCGCCATCTCGGAAATGCCGAAGGAAAAACGGGTTGGAAAGGTATTTATCGATTTGAGTCAGAACGCCAATTACAAGACTACTGTCGGCGTTTATGGCATGGCTATTTTCCAATCCGGAATGTGCGATACGTTGCGGCATTTTGGCGTGAAATGCGTCACGCCACGCAATAAATTTTTACAACTCGGCAACAAGTTTTCGGCGCATCCTGTCTACCATGCAATCAGAAAAGGCATCTGGCGTCGGATTCCTTTGCCGCGCCTCTTCGCTGGTTTGAAATGCGCGACCGCCCCTTGGGAGCCCTCCACATTTCATCCAGGCCGCGCGGCTAACGCATCTCCCGGCCGGTTGCTTATAGAGAGGGGAAGTCAACCACTTCCGGACAGGAGTTTACCTATGAAACGCGCTTTATTTCGCGCCGGCGCAGTCACCGGCGTGTTTCTGCTCGCAGGCGCCTTCTTCTCCGCGCTGCAATTGGGTCGCGGTCAGCCCGCGGATTCCGACAAGAACGATCCCGTCAACGCTAACGCTCTTGCCCTGGTCTCGCAGGGGCGTCAGATTTTTCGGTTCGATACATTCGGAGACCAGACATTTTGGGGCGATACGCTCCGGTTGCACCAAGCCATCGAAGGCGCTGCTCTGGGTGGAGTGGGCGCCGGCGTCAGCCCCAAAACCGCACTCAGTGTCGGGCTCAAGGTGGATATCGATGCCATTCCCGCGAACGTTCGTCAGCAACTCCTGCAGGGCCGCCTGAATCTGGACGAACCCGCGGTGACCGTGTCATTGCTCAAGCTGAATGCGGTTGTCGGCGTGACCGGAGTCTTCGACGATTCAGGAACGCTCAAATCCATCGGGATTCAGTGCGCGTTCTGCCACTCCACGGTGGATGACTCGCTTGCAAATCTTTGTTTCAACACCGTGCAGCCGAACCCGGGAACAGGCTGCATCGGCAAACGCCTGGACGGCTGGCCCAATCGGGATCTCAACGTGGGTGCAATCATCGCGCTAGCGCCGGATCTGACCGCCTTCGCCAACCTGCTGAACGTGCCCCAAAACACCGTGGCCACGGTTCTCAGGAGTTGGGGCCCGGGAAAATTCGATGCCGAACTCGCGCTGGACGGCAAGACTTTTAATCCTGAGCAAGTCACCGATGGCGTGACCACCAGTAACGACGTTTCGGGCGCAACGCTCATTCCACCCGCGTTTGGACTGGGTGGCGTGAACCTTCACACGTGGACCGGGTGGGGGTCTGTGCCCCACTGGAACGCGTTCGTGGCTACTCTCGAAATGCACGGCAAAGGCCGATTCTGGGATCCCCGGCTCAACGATGCGGTTCAATTCCCGATCGCGGCGACTCACGGTTTCGGCGACCTGAAGCTGCCCAATGGCCAATACATCAGCCCGGACGATGATCAGATTACATCCAAGCTGCAGGCGCTCCAGTTTTATCAACTCGCTATTCCGTCGCCGCAGCCCCCGGCGGGCAGTTTCGACGCCGCCGCGGCCGCCCGCGGCGACGAACTGTTCAGTGGTAAAGCCAAATGCAATAACTGCCACGTTGAACCGCTCTGGAGTGATCCGGGTTGGAACCTGCACACGCCCGCGGAAGTTTGCATCGATGGATTTCAAGCCAATCGCGCGCCCGATCACCGCTATAGAACATCACCGATCGGCGATTTGTTTACTCACTCGAAGGGAGGCTTTTATCACGATGGCCGCTTCCCGAATCTCACCAGCGTTGTCAATCACTACAACACCTGCATGTCACTCGACTTGAGCAGCTCCGAGAAAAGCGATCTTATACAATACCTGCTCAGCCTGACCTTCGGAACGAAACCCTCCGCCAAAAAATAGCTCAAAAAGGAGCTCAAAAAGGGGACAGACGCATTTTCCGTAAGTGTGCCTGTCCCTTTTCCTGAATCGCGCACCCGGCGGTAAATGCTCGGCTATACGGTCCCGGTTTCCATCACACTATGCCGGCGTCCGAAGGTGAAGTAAATCGCCATCCCAATCACCAGCCACGTAAAAAAACGGAGCCAGGTAATCAGCGGCAGCCCCATCATCAGCAGCAGACAGCAGAGGATGGAGAGTATCGGGATCAGGGGCACGAGCGGCACACGAAACCCTCTGGGACGTTTCGGTTGTTTCCTGCGAAGCACCAAAACTCCCGCCGAAACCACGATAAACGCGAACAGAGTTCCAATGTTGGAAAGCTCGGCAAGCGTATCGATATCCCAAATCCCAGCCGGAATTCCGACCACAAATCCCGCGATCCAGGTGCTGATGTGCGGCGTCTTGAATTTCGCATGTACCCGCGAAAACACGCGCGGCAGCAGCCCGTCGCGCGACATCGCGAACCAGATGCGAGACTGCCCGAACTGATAAACCAGCAGCGACGAAATCATGCCCATCAGGGCTCCGAAAGTCACCACCACCCGAAGCCGGTTATAGCCAAGTGCCTTCAGCGCGGCGGCCACCGGCGCATCGTTATTCAGCGACTGATAGGGGGCAATACCCGTGAGGACCATCGCGACGGACCCATACAGAATCGTGCAGATAATCAGCGTGGCAATGATGCCGATAGGAAGGTCGCGCTGTGGCCGCCGACACTCCTCCGCCGCGGTTGAAACAGAGTCGAACCCGATATAGGTGAAGAACACAATCGAAGCGCCCGTAAGCACGCCCGAAAATCCATGGGGCGCGAAGGGCTTCCAGTTTTGAACGTTGATGGAGCCAGCGGCGCCCAAACAGAAGATTGCAATCGCAGCGATTTTGATGGCGACCATAATCCCGTTGGCGCCGGCGCTCTCCTTCACGCCGCGCACAAGAATCCACGTGACCGCGAGAGTGATGAGCAGCGCGGGAACGTTGAAGACGCCGCTCGGCTGGCCCGGCGCGGACAAGAGAGGATATGCGATTGAAGCGGGCAGCCGCAGGCCGAACAAATTCTCGGCGAGGTCCTGGATATAGGCGGAGAAGCCCACCGCCACGGACATATTCGACACCGCGTATTCGAGGATCAGATCCCAGCCGATGATCCACGCGAAGATCTCGCCCAGGATCGCATAGGCGTACGTATACGCGCTGCCGGCGATGGGGATCATCGACGCCAGTTCGGCATAGCAAAGGCCCGCAAACAAGCAGGCAATTGCCACCATCAGGAAGGAAATTGAGATCGCCGGCCCCGCACCGGGGCGGCCCATCATGGAGCCGGCGTGCGTACCGTTGACCATCAGATCCAGGATAGTGGCGTGGAAGATCGATTCGATCTTCTCCACTTTCCCCGCCGCGGCAGTGCCGGTCAGCGTGAAAATTCCGGATCCGATAACCGCGCCGATTCCAAAAGCAGTGATACTCCAGGGCCCCAGCGTCTTGCGCAGCCGATTGGCCGGTTCTTCCGAAGCGGCTATTAGCGCGTCAATACCGCGGGTGCGAAGGAGCCTGCTCAAATCAGCGCCCGTTCAATTAGCGTTTACGGGTTTGGCCCTTCGCCATGACCTTCACTTTTTTCTTCATGGAACCGCGGGCGACGGTGGCTTCACGCTTCGGCTTGGCGGGCGCCTCTTTGCGCGCGGCGCGCTTCAGCTTCTTGCGTTCTTCGGTCGATTCAACGTTCTTTGTATTCATGTTTAATAAGTCAGGCTTTCTATTCCTGAATCAGGCCTTTCTAAGACCCGCGTATTTCTCCACTAATTTTTTCAGGCCATGACGCTGGAAGCTGACGACCACTTTGGCATCGTCACCCTCGCCTTCGCGCCGGACGATTGTTCCCGTTCCGTATTTGGCGTGTTCTACTACTGTACCTGTTTGCGATGCGCGTTTTGCGGCAGGGGGTGCTTTGGGCAGTTCCGTCCTGGCGTGAATCGGTGGGATCAGGTGCGTCGGATGAGGCGGCGCCGAGTAAGCCGGAGTGCTTGTGGGCGCGGAAAAAAGGCCGCCCTGAACGGGTCTGCCCACCGCCGGAGAGGGTCTGCCCACTGCCGGAGACGGTCTGTTTTGTGGCGGCGCGGGGCGAGCGGCGGGCGGAGGGACAGGGCGATTCAACGGAATCGACGGAACGTCATCCCAAGGCATGCGTTCGATCGCCGACGGCGGTGCCGGCGCGGGTGCGGGGCGCGACGCCGGCGGAACCGGGCGGCTGAGAGGGGAGCGCAATGGCTGCGAAGTGGACCGCGGTGGGCTTCCACCCCGGTCTTTGAAGAACTGCTGAACGTTCTCGACCGAATTGTAAGTCTTGCCCGTGTAGAGATTCTTGCGCGAATCCTGACGGACCTGGTACCGTTCAGCCGTCAGATCGACCTGTTCCACAGTGTCTTCGCTGTCATCAATACCAAGACTGATTACCAGGTTTGCCGGAACCTCACCCAGAAAGCGCGACTTGATTGTGCGTTCCTGTTCTCCGCCTCCGAAACGCCGGCGACGCTTAGCCCAGGTCAGGATCAGACGCTTTTCCGCGCGGGTCATTCCCACATAACAGAGACGCCGCTCTTCCTCCATGGCGGCTTCGCTGAGTAGCGAGCGGCTGTGCGGGAAAAGGCCTTCTTCCAAACCGGCAAGAAAGACTACGGGAAACTCCAGACCCTTGGCGTTATGCATGGTCATCAGGGTCACTTGCGCCGCTTCGTCGATACTGTCGGCGTCGGCAACCAAAGCCGCGTGATCCAGAAAATCCGTAATGGTCTCGCCGCGTTCCACTGCTTCAGCGGCGGCGTTCATCAATTCGTCGAGATTCTCGATGCGGGCTTCGGCCTCGGGCGACGTGTCCTGCTCCAGCATCCTGCGATATCCGGTGCGCTCCTCAATAAAAGCCAGAGCTTCGTTCAGCGGCTTGGTTTGCACTTCATCGGCAAGATCGAGAATCATGTTGCGGAACGCCGCCATGGCGGCATGCGCGCGCGTGCCGAACTGGTTCGTTTCCAGCAGACGCGCGATGGCGTCCCACAAGCTGAGCGCGTTTTCCGCGGCGAATTTCTCCGCCTGCTCCAGCGTGGTCTTGCCGATGCCGCGCGCCGGGACGTTGATAATGCGGCTGAGCGCAATACTGTCGGCCTGCGAATACGCGAGCTTCAGATAAGACAGGACGTCTTTCACTTCGGCCCGCTGGTAATAACTAAAGCCCCCGACTACGTTGTATTTGCGGCCATACCGCCGCATGGCTTCTTCAATCTGCCGCGACTGTGAATTCGTGCGGTAGAGAACCGCTACGCGCCAGTCCTTGTGCTGCCGAAGGATTTTTTCGGTTGTGTCCGCGATGAACAGCGCTTCGTTCTCCGCATCGTGCGCGGGGTAGACAGTGAGTTCGTCGCCCTGATCCGCTTCCGTCCACAGCCATTTGCCCTTGCGTTCCTGGTTGTTCGAGATGACCACGCTGGAGGCTTCGAGGATGTTCTTCGTAGAGCGGTAATTCTGTTCCAACCGAATGATTTTCGCCCGCGGAAAATCTTTTTCGAAGTCGAGAATGTTGCGGATATCCGCCCCGCGCCAGCTATAAATCGACTGATCCTCGTCGCCGACCACACACACGTTATCGTGCCGCTGCGAAAGAAGACGCATCAACTCGTACTGGCTGCGATTCGTGTCCTGATACTCGTCGATCATGATGTAGTTCAGGCGCCGATTCCAGTTCTCGCGCGTCTCCTGATCGTGATACAAAAGGCGAACGCTTTCGAGCAGAAGATCGTCGAAATCGAGCGCGTTGCCCTGCCGCAGAGCGCTCTCGTACTCCTCATAGACTGCCGCGACTTTGGTCATGCGCGGGTCAGCCGATTTGTTGTAAAGTTCCTGCGGGGTTTCCTTCTGGCTCTTGGCCGCGCTGATCTGCGAAAGCGTGGCGCGGTGCGGCATCGCCTTATCGTCGAGCCCCATCCGCTTACAGGCGGCCTTGATGATCGCGAGTTGATCGTCCGCATCGTAGATGGAGAAGTTGCGGGTGAAGCCGTGGCGAATAGCCGCGAGCGCATCGCCATCGCGGCGCAGCAAGCGAACGCAGAACGAGTGGAAAGTCGCGATCAGGGGCGGGGACGAGAGCGCCACGCCCTCGAGCAGCGACGAAACACGCGCGCGCATCTCAGCGGCGGCTTTGTTGGTAAATGTGACGGCGAGAATCGCGCCCGGCGGCACGTGCTTCGCCGTGATGAGGTGCGCAATTCGCGCGGTGATTGCCTTCGTCTTACCGCTGCCGGCGCCCGCCAGAATCAGGACAGGCCCTTCCGTATTTTCGACAGCTTCACGTTGTTGGGGATTGAGGCCCGAGAGGAAGTCCACTACTTTTCCATTTTCGCATTGGGGCGTGTTTTGGCATAGTTATATTGATGGCGTGGACGAAACTGGCCAGGCTGGCAGAACTGCCGCCCGGTGGCCTGATAGAAGTGGAAAGGGGCGATCGGTTGTTTGCGCTCTGCAATGCAGGCGGTGAAGTGCGCGCGCTTGATGGTGTTTGCCCGCATCATGGCGGCCCGCTCGGCGAGGGCACCCTGAACGGTGAGATCGTAACTTGCCCGTGGCATATGTGGGAATTTCATTCGGGCACGGGGGCCTGCGGCTTCAATGCGTCGGTAACGGTGCCGACTTACGCGGTGCGGGTGGAAGGCGACGACATTCTGGTGGATATTGCCTGAGCTCCCGGAAGTTGAAACGGTGGTGCGAACACTGCGGCCGGCGATTGTGGGCCGGCGTATTTTGAACGCAGAGTTCGGTCAATTGCGCGTGCTGCGCGGGCTGCCGCTCGATACCGCGGAGGCTCTCGCGGGGCAGCGGGTGATCGCGGTAGAGCGCTACGGCAAATTTATTGCGATTCGCCTGGAGCGGGGAGTCCTTGTAGTGCATTTGGGCATGACCGGCAAGCTTCTGATGGATGCGGAGCGCTCCAAGTGGACCCATGCGATCTTCACGCTCGATCAGGGCGTGATGAGCTTCGTGGATCCGCGTCAGTTCGGGCGTATCGAATACGGCGCCGAACTTCCGGCGCGCGTGTCGGCGCTCGGCCCGGAACCGCTCGAGGTATCGCTCGCGGAGTTCGCGGCACGGCTGAAAGAGCGCCGTTCCCCGATCAAAGCTGTACTGCTTAATCAGGCCGTGGTGCGCGGCGTCGGGAATATCTACGCGGATGAAGCACTCTTCCGAGCGGGAGTGCATCCGAAGCGAATCGCCTCGTCACTGCGCAAGGATCGCGTGGAGAAGATCTACCTTGCCATGAGAGAAGTTCTAGTGGAGGCGATCGAGAGCCGCGGTTCTTCGGTGTCGAACTATGTGGATGCAGACGGGAATAAGGGTAGCTTCCAAAATTCGCATCGCGTATATCAGCGGACTGGAGAGCCCTGCGTCAACTGCGGGAATCCGATCAGGCGGATTATTCTGGCGCAGCGCGGGACTCACTTTTGTCCGAAGTGTCAGAAGTGAGGTCGAGCCGGAGCTTCATTCCCACATGGCTGGTTTTAAAGCCCAGGCGTGAATAGAAGCGCTGCGCGTCGAGGCGGGCGCGGTTGCTGGTTAGCTGAATCATCAAGCAATGGCGTTCCTTCGCGCGGGCAATTACCCATTCCATAAGCTGCGTTCCGATCCGGAGATTCCGAAAACCCGCGCGAACCCGAACGCCTTCGATTTGCGCGCGCCAGGCTCCGTTGAATGCGAGACCAGGGATGAAAGAGAGTTGAAGCGTGCCCACAATTTGGTCATCCAGCGTTGCAACGATTAACTCATGGTTGGGATCTTCGGAAATTGCGCTGAACGCGGCGTGATGCGCGGGGGTCGCGATGCCACCTTCGGGAGGGTTCGAGAGGGAATCCTGGGCAAGAAGTTCGAGGATCGCGGGGATGTCATATGGCGTCGCTGTGCGGATGGCGATGGGCTGCATAGATTCATTTTGCAGGGTCGATGCATGTTAGAATCTGGAAGTATCGGTCGAAACACTTCGCGGAGAGGTGCCTGAGTGGCCGAAAGGAGCGGTTTGCTAAACCGTTTTTCACCCACTCGCTAAACTCTTCAAAATAAACAAAACCTCTTGCTGGCCAACAGTTTAGAGGCGCTTCTCCGCATCACTGTACTTCCTCCAATTTCATTCGTTTTGACGGGGCTCTGTTGACACTTTGATGACACCGCAAGATGGGTGTCGGCACGGGATTTTTTCCTTGACGCATTCCGCTTCCCATTAGTTCGAGCCGCCCGATGATCGGCAAAAGGCGAACAAAAAGCGAATATGATACTCTATCGGCGTGATGTGGGCACGCCATATTTCATCAGATGATGCCCGCTCGGACATCCTCCAAATGCAAGGCATGTTCCCGCCGGAACCTTTTCTCAATGTCTGCCTCGACGACTTCGTTGGTGATAAGTTCCCAACATCCGCACGAACAAGTCGCCCTCTCGCCTTGCCATCCCGGCTTTTGCCGAACCAGTGTATGTTCGACCTGCGCCTTTGGGTTGATCACTGCCTTCGTCATCGCTTTCGCCATTTTGAACTTTTCCTCGCTCTGCCCTTTATTATGGCGCCACGATGGCGCCATAATACATCTGTGAGTAATTTTGTTTCGGAAGAAAAGGTTCGCCAGAACCTTCGGCTCGATCCAGAGGTTTGGTCGGCTATCGATAGCGACCGAAGCAAGCGGCCCGGCAACGTCTCACGAAACACGTGGATAACCGAAGCGATTCTTGATAAGCTTGCGCGACAGCCTTCAACCGCTCAGAAACCAAGGACTCGCAATGCCTGACTTCTACGAGTTTTTTGCGGGTGCGGGGATGGTGCGGGCAGGGCTTGGCACGGATTGGACCTGTCGGTTTGCAAATGATTTCGATCATAAGAAGAGCCGCATCTATCGGGAAAACTGGGGCGCAAACGAACTCAAAACGGCGGATGTCGGAACCTTATCGATTGCAGATTTGCCCGACCATCCCGATCTGGCCTGGGCATCGTTTCCTTGCCAAGACCTTTCGCTTGCAGGCGGCGGTGCCGGACTGAAAGGTGATCGGTCGGGAACGTTCTGGCCCTTTTGGGAGCTGACAAAGAACCTGATTGCTGATGGCCGCGCCCCGAGACTCATCGTGCTGGAAAATGTCTGCGGGACGCTTACTTCGCATAACGGCAAAGACTTCGAGATGATCTGCACGGCCGTGCAAGAAAGTGGCTATTCCGTTGGAGCGCTCGTGATCGATGCAGTTCTCTTCGTTCCCCAGTCCCGGCCACGCCTATTCATTGTGTGCGTTCGAGCTGATGTGGCCATTCCTCAGCAGTGTGTTTCAAAGACCCCGGTCGCGCAGTGGCACAAGAGGGTTGTTAGCGCCTACGGGAAACTTCCTGCCAAGGCCAAGCGCAACTGGATTTGGTGGAATCCGCCGATTCCGGCAAAGCGCACCTCGACGTTCGCTGACCTGATCGAAGACGATCCCGATTCGCCGTGGTTCTCAAAAGACCACACGACCGAAGTGCTCGCACTAATGAGCCAACTCAACTCCGCGAAAGTCCGCAAAGCCAAGCGCGAAAAGCGCAGGATCGTCGGCGGTCTTTATCGTCGTACCCGGCTCGACGAAAACGGCAATAAGGTTCAACGAGCCGAGATTCGGTTCGACGACGTTGCGGGATGCCTGCGGACTCCGGCCGGCGGGTCGAGTCGCCAAACGATTGTGATCGTTGACGGCACCTCGGTGAAAGCCCGCCTGATTTCCAGAAGAGAAACAGCCCGGCTGATGGGACTCCCCGATACATATACGCTACCGGAAAACTATAATGAAACGTACCATCTTACTGGTGACGGTGTAGTTGTGCCCGTCGTCCGTTTTTTGGCGCAGAATATTTTCGAGCCGGTGCTCCAATGCCAAAGAAACCAAACGACGGCGGCAGCCTGAATGTCATACCCTGCGCCCAGAATAAGAACCTAAAAAAGCTCATAAATGAGTTTTCGGACGTTCTGAAAGTCGAAGCGCATAAGATCGGCACGCACGATCTCACCGAGAAAGATTTCTACAACAGCGGCCTTTTTCGCGGCGCAATTGAGCGCGTCCGTGGCCAATTTTCTGCAACGATGGGCTCGAAGCGCGAGTTCGCCCGGCACATCCTCAACTACATGCAGGATCAGAAATTTATCGGCGAATGGAAATCGTCTGGCGAGAAGAACCGCCACGACTACACCGTGCCACTCCCCAGCGGAAGAGTTGCGGTGATCGAGTTGAAGGGCTGCATGGATGGCAACAACACGACCATCTATGAAAGACCGCCCCACGCGCAGGAGTTCATCGTCTGGAGTCTTTGCACCAATATCGGCGGAAACCCTAAGAAAAATGCGTGGTCGGGGATTCACACGCGGATCGGCGCGGATATGATCGGTAGAGGCCAGCGGGTTGATGGCGTCATTGTCTGGGATATGATGTGCGGCACTGTCGGACGACCCTGTCCCAAGCTCCAGAATGCACCCGAGCGACTCACAACGGTCTCGCACTATGAGGTTCCGCCTCCGTGCATCTACGTTTTTCCTGCGACGATTGCCAGCGCCCGCAATAATCCCAATCCTGTCGCGCAATCAATCGACGATGTTCATATCCTGAAGGCCTTTCACGACTGCTTCGGTGGACGGCCAGAGGAACTCAATTACGTCGATTTTGATGTTGAATATCGCGGCAACGATCTCCTGCGTACCACGCGCATCCGACGCGCTGGTGCGACTGCCCAGGAATCCAAACCGACGCCCATTCAAAGGGTGTAAATCGTGCAGTCGCCCGAAGTCAGACGGCGAACCATGCAGGCCATCGGCAGCAAAGACACCGGTCCTGAAATGATCGTCAGGCGATGGCTCCACGGCCACGGCTACCGCTATCGCCTTCACCGCCGAGACCTGCCCGGCTGCCCTGATGTCGTGTTCCCAGTGCGCCGCAAGGTCATCTTTATCCACGGCTGTTTCTGGCACGGGCATACATGCGTACGTGGAAGCCGTATTCCGAAGACCAATACCGATTATTGGACCGCGAAGGTTTCACGAAACCGCGACCGCGACGAGACCGCTATCAACCGGCTGAAAGCAGCAGGTTGGAGTGTGCTGGTAATTTGGGATTGCAAGTTGCGGGATATTGATGCCCTCGGCCAACAACTCATCCGATTTTTATCCTGAACCCCTCTACCGTCGCCCTTCGCTTGTGCCGCAGCTTATTCGAAACCTGCCGAGCTTCTTTAAGCGCATGCCGAAGCGGATCGAGCGCCGGATCGTTCCGTCGTCCGAACGTCAGCTTTTGAATCCTCCGGGCAGCGAATATCAGCGCACCGCGGAGTGCATCATGGGATGAAAGCAGCTCGGCTAATTCCTGTTCTGATACCACGTGCATATAGTGGTCCGCAGGTTGACATTTCTCGAAGAAATTCGCCTCGACGCACCGGTCATCGATTGGCTATCGTTATGTTCCTTTTCGACAGTGAGAATGGGATGCGACCTTCGTTCGCCAGAAACAGCCACAAGTGATCGAATCCCCCTGCCTCGAACCATTCGACGAGTTCCGCCCTTCTTTCCTCTATCAGCGGTCGCAGGACATCCCATACCGAACCGTCTCGTTCGGCGTAAAGCACCAACGATAGCGGCGCTGCTTCGGCAGCATACCGTTTCTTCATCTTCTTGGTAATGATGCTTTCCAGCGGCTGCCATACAGGCAGCACCGCAGAGTAGTCTATGCGGAGCGTCTTTCCGCGTTTAGATTCAGACCGAAGGAAATCCTCCGGCACAACTTCGCCCAGTTCAAAATAATGCGGCCGTCCGGATACGTCTGCCATCAGGTCAGGCCATGGGGGATCAAGCATTTCGACCTCGGCTGGGTCAATGTCCAGTCCGCCAGTCTCGCAAAAGCGGACGAACAAATCCCATTCACGAGCGCGCTTCAGATCGTCGCCGTGCAGGTCAAGAAACATGATCCGGTAGGCCCGGCGTAACGAAGGGGTGCTGCGTCGAGCACGCATGTCCGCAAATTGATGGGGGTCAAATTTGTGTTCCAAAGCCGTGAGTTAAGTTTAGCGAAACTCACTCAATCCGGTGTCTCTGCGCCCCCTGCTTCGATGGGCCATCCCTCGCGCGCGAGCACGTCAGTGATGTGCGGTAAAATACCGCCATGGGCCAAGGTAAAGAAGCGGCTGAACGCCTGAAGCAACAGGCAGAAGACCAACAACAGCAGCAGGCGGCGAGTCTTAAACGGGGGATAATGACTCAGCAAAATAGTGAGGCTCATTGGGATGCCCTGGTCGCCGCTCTCCAGCGAGAAGTGGCTGAGTTCGTCGAGAGCTTCCCTCAAGCCAAGACCCAGAACCTGCGCGCCGACCTTCTGAACTCGAACAACCTGACTATCTCAACGCAGGTGCAGCCGATTCTCAAAATCGAGGTCCTCCGCAACTACCGACAACCCGGAGTTCAGGCTGAGATCACCCGACAGGTGGGCTGGGATCACAAGCAGGGCCATACTCCAAACTTCGATTTCGCCCCGGACGGATTTTCGGATGGGCGAAGCGTCATCTCGCCCGAACAGTTGGCTGGCAAATTTTTCGAGTACATCCCCGAGTTTTTTGCTTGATTACAGTCATTGCCGGTTCATCTCGATAATTCCGGCATCTGATCCAGTGACATCAAAAATCGAATAGAACCCGGACCGGTACGACATCTCCGCAATTGCCGCCAGCACGATCAGCGCAACCGCGATCCAGATCAGTCGGTTCACGCCGGCATCCGGGGTTTAGTTGCCGCTATCAGCCAATCTGGAAACTCTCGAATCCTCGTCTCGAACATCAACTTGGCGCGTTCCGCCCGCTTCCTCGTGGCGAACTCGACCGGAGGGAACACGCGGTTCATGAACCGATCCTTCGGGGTTCCGATGCAGAACTTCACGACCTTGCCTTTGATGAATGCGCGGCGGGTCATTGGCTACCGCCTTGAGAATGGTCGCTCTTGGCTGTTTCGAGGTTGCGCGCGGTAATCACCTTAAAGAGCAGGGCAGTTTCGGCGGCCATCAAATGCAAGTAGCCGCGCAATCGTTCCATCACAACGTTGCTCTCGCCAGTGTCGCAGTCTTCCAAGTGATCGAGAATGTCCAGAACATCATCCTCTCGACCCATGAGGAAATGGCACGCATTGAACGCGTTCATCCCTTCTAGTTTCTTCCTCTCGTCACAACGCATCACCAGCCCCATCGTCTATGACGTTGGTCGCGTCAGCCATAATATGCAGGGCTGTTTCTACCCGTGATTTCAAATCGCCTGCCCCGTGGAGAATCATCTCCTCCGCATATTTAAGGCCATCGCGCAACTTCTTGTTCTCGGTTTCACGAGTGCTGGATTCCCGCTTCGTATCCCGGAGGTATGGACGCAAGCCGTCTAATATCGCCCTTTCAGTCGCATAGGTTAGCTTGTCGGAATGCCCTGTGTAGTCAATGGCATTCTCGATGATTTTAAGCAGCGTCATCTCATCCGGCTGATGGGATTCCTGCTTGGGGGAGGCTAAGTATTTTGCAGATTCGACCAGAGCATCATAAATAAGCCCCAGCTCCTCATCTTCCTCGTGCTCATCCGTGGGCCAGCGTCTTTTCATTATTTCCAAGCATTCTGGGATTTGCTTATCAACAAGATGCTTAGGATTGATTGAGCTAATTGCTGGGCGGCTCACTCTATCCGTAGGCTGGTTCTCTATGGCGTCGAGGTGGGCGACAATATCTTTCGCTCTGTCACCGCATGCTTGGGTGAAGTCAGAAGATGTGCCATGCGCCTGAGCGGCCAATTGAACTATTTGCTCAGATAGTATGCGTATCGGTTTAAGGTCTATAGTCATGCGGCCTCCGGCAGTGGTATGGGGTTCAACCACGCGCGTTCACCCCAGAACTCAAACGCTTTTGCGTTATAAGCAATCGCCGCCTGTTCTTGGGTGTCATGGTTGCCGAGGTAGTGGAGCACGCCATCTTTCTTGATTACCGCTTTCCACTTCATCCCGACCCTGCTGACGCCTTTGTATTTGGAGGTTGGGGTCTTGCCACGGAAGACAGTCTTCTTGCAGGAGGTTATGTTCTTGACGCGGTACGGCTCTGATTCGGCGGTCGGCGCCCAGTCAAGCGGTATTACGTTCAGCCTCGCGAATTCGCCAAATAGTTCGGTTGCACGTTCGTTGTAGGCAACAGCGGCGGCAACTTCATCCGAATAAACGCCAATGTGCATCCATTTGTCGTTGAACCGGATGCGTGCTTGCCACTTGCCATTCGCTCCCTTCCAGCCGACGCCCTTGAAGATGCTGGAATGGGCGCAATTGCCCTTGTTATAGCTGTTCTGGGTTGGTGTGCAGATGCGAAGATTGGCCCGCCGGTTATCCAGCCGATTGCCGTTAATGTGATCGCTGTGCATACCGGGCGGCGTTGCAAGGAGAAGTCGATGCATGGCGACGCCAGTGGAACGCCCGTTGACGATGACCGTTCGCCGGGCATAGCCGCGTGCGACGTGCCATTTCCATTGGTTGAGAAATTCGTAGTCGGCGGCATCAACAATCGCGAACGCCCCGTGGGT
>Ga0105240_10000849_pt1 | contig 55063 bp, 50 predicted proteins | sample KBSC54metaG_FD_80426 | JGI IMG/M metagenome (GOLD analysis project Ga0105240, IMG submission 80426) | Corn rhizosphere microbial communities from Kellogg Biological Station, Michigan, USA - KBS C5-4 metaG | ecosystem: Host-associated > Plants > Roots > Rhizosphere > Soil | place: Michigan, USA... | reverse complement strand
GCCCTGCTCGCCGGCGCGCGCCGCTTCCACCGCCGCGTTCAATGCCAGGATGTTGGTCTGGAAAGCGATGCCGTCGATCACGCTGATGATGTCGACGATCTTGCTCGAGCTTTCCTTGATCGACCCCATGGTATGCACCACGTCGCCGACCACCTTGCCGCCCTTGACCGCGAGTTCGGAGGCGGAGGTCACCAGCGAATTGGCCTGCCGCGCATTGTCGGCGTTCTGGCGCACGGTCGAGGTCAGCTCTTCCATCGAACTGGCGGTCTCTTCCAGGCTGGACGCCTGCGATTCGGTGCGGTTGGACAGGTCGGCGTTGCCGGTGGCAATTTCGCGCGAGGCGACATTGATGGTTTCCGTGCCGGTGCGCACATTGCCGACCACGCTGGCCAACCCTTGTCCGATGCCATTGATGGCGCCCATCAGGCGGCCGATTTCATCGTCGCGTTCCACTTCCAGTTCGGCGGTGAGGTCGCCGGTGGCGAGGCGTTCGGCAACCGCGAGGCTCTTGTCGAGCTGTTTCTTGATCAGTACGTACAGCGCATACAGCACGGCTACCGAAATCACCACCGTCAAGGCCAGCATGACCAATCCGACGACGTAGGCAATGCTGCCGTCGCGGCGCGCCTTGTCGAGTTCTCCGTTGGTGCGCTGGTCCATCAGTTTTTCAAAGTCATTGATCGGACGCATGATGGCGGCGGCGTTCTTTTCATAGACGTCGTCGTGCACCAGCTTGCGCGCCTTGTCCAGATCAGGCGCATCCTTTTTGGTGAATTTTCCGGTGCCGTCGTCGTACTCTCCCTTGACCATGTGCATGGCAACATCTTCGGTTTTGATCAGCGCGGTGGAGAGCGACTGCGCTTCATTGAGCTTGGCAAACTCCTGGTCGGTGAAGCCCGCCTGTTTCATGAGATCGGTCATCGACACGGTGCGGCCGTCGGCGCGGGGTTTTTTGCCGCTGCTGACGGCGACGATATCCCAATAGATGGTCTCGTAACGGGGATCGCCGGTGACGACGTAGCTGCGCACGGACTGGGTCAGGCGTTCGGAGTTGCTGCGAACTTCATTGGCCAGTTTGTAGGACTCATAGCGCGAGTCGCCGGCTCTTTCGATTTCGTGTTGCGCCCGTAAAATCATCTGCAATGCGCCGAACATCAGCAGCGATAGCGTCGCCAGAATGATGAAGAAAAAGAAAAAACTCCGCTTGAGCGTGAACAATTTGCGCATTGCCATTCCCCTATTTCCGTAAAAGATCCAGCCCACACCAAAGGATAGGGACGTGTAAAGGCATCGTGGCGCCGTGCAAAACGGCGCTACGTGTCAGATGGCGATCAGATGAAAAAAAACGTCAGTGCTTGTAGCGACTGCGGGTGCGCACGTGTCGGAGGCGTGCATGCAGATGGCGACGATGGACCGTCGCGGCGACGATGAGTCCGCCGGCGATGGCGGCCACGATCAGGAAGGTATCCATATATCCCCCTCGGAAAGACTACCTTTTATAGGCCAGAACGGCACTGCTACGCACCTGTGACCAGTGTGAACTGGTGTGACATACGGATGCGTAGAACTGTCTTCGACTGGCTTGCAGAAAACATAACATGTTTACAAAATAATATGTCTGGGCAAAAGTAAAAAATATTCTAAGCAACAACATAAAAAGCACGATCGTAATATTTTATATCCTATAATCTGCCGATTACTTACAACGATGAGACGCCGCCATGCCTAATCCCGCCCTTCCAGCCGTGCTGCAGAACCTGCGCCTGCCCGTGATCGCTTCGCCGATGTTCATCGCCAGCAGTCCGGCGCTGGTGGCGGCACAGTGCAAGGCCGGCATCGTCGGCTCCTTCCCGGCCCTCAACGCACGGCCGGCGGAACAACTCGATGTCTGGCTGACGCAATTGCAGACCGAGTTGGCCACGCACAAGGCGGCCCATCCCGACGCCATCATCGGCCCGATCGCCGTGAACCAGATCGTGCACCAGTCCAACGACCGCCTTGCCCACGATGTGGAAGTCTGCGTGAAGCATCGCGTGCCGATCATCATTTCCAGCTTGCGTGCGCCGCCGAAGGAAATGCTCGACGCCATCCACAGCTACGGCGGCATCGTGCTGCATGACGTGATTTCGATCCGCCATGCGCAAAAGGCGCTGGAAGCCGGCGTCGACGGCCTGATCCTGGTGGCGGCCGGCGCCGGCGGCCATGCCGGCGCGCTGTCGCCGTTCGCGCTGGTGGGCGAGGTGCGCAAGTTCTTCAAGGGACCACTGATCCTGTCGGGCGCCATCGCCACCGGCGACGCCATCCTGTCGGCGCAGGCCATGGGCGCCGACCTTGCCTACATCGGCTCGCGCTGGCTGGCGACTCAGGAAGCCAACGTCAGCGACGCATATCGCCAGGCCATCGTCGATTCGACTGCGGCCGACGTGGTTTATACCAACCTGTTCACGGGCGTGCACGGCAACTACCTGAAGAAGTCGATCGTCAACGCCGGGCTCGATCCGGACAACCTGCCGGAAGCGGACAAGACCAAGATGAATTTCGGTTCCGGCGGCGACACCAAGGCCAAAGCCTGGCGCGACATCTGGGGCGCCGGCCAGGCGGTCGGCCTGATGGACGACATACCGACCGTGGCCCAGATGGTGGATCGCCTGGAAGCAGAATATGCGGCGGCGCGCCAACGTCTGGCGCTGTAATCCGGCGCTGGTCGCGAAGCTGCTCCGACAGACGGCTTCTGTCGGACAACACCGCTATTTGCAAACGACTTTGTAACTAACGGCACTTCTCACGCACTTGTATGTCGTACGGTCTCAGACACCATACAACGTGAGGACTTTATGACCAGCTTTCTCCGCACCAGAAAAGACCGCCACCCAAAACCGGAAAACAAAGCACGTCTGCCCCATGAGCACGACCAGTCCGGCGACAGCCAGCGCAGCGACGTCGACCAGAAGGAAATGCGGCGCGCCTATCAGGACATCCGCGAAGGCCAGGTGGACACCGATCTGCGCGGCAGCGGCGGTCTCGACGAAATCAACAAGGGTGATGGAAAGCGCGCCAGCGAAGCGCCGCGCAAGGATGACCCGTTCGACAAGTCGCATTGAACCTTGTGCGTGCAACCGACTTACTCAGCAGCGCGGGACAGCGTGCATTGACAGAAAATCAAGAGACGAAATTTGCCGGCACAGTTGCCTGAAGAGGCTACCATACCGCCAGACGATACGCCGCTGATCAGCGGCGTATTGCATTTGGGCGATCCGCTCATGCGCGGCACGGCGCGGCAATCACCGCTTCGGTCAAAGCCTGGAAGCGTCGATCCAGTCGCGAATGATGGTGAATAATTCCTGCGGCTTTTCCATCGGCGTCATGTGGCCGCAATCACGTACGATTTCAACATGCGCGGCCGGAATACGCTGCGCCATCTCTTCCGACTCTTCCACCGTACGCAAACGGTCGGCATCGCTGGCCACGATCAGCGCCGGGCACGCAATGCGGTGCAGGTCGGCATAGCTGCCGTCGCGCAGCGTCGACAACTGGCGCAGGAAAACCTCCTTACCGTTTTGCAGCGCCATCGCTTGCAGGCGTTGCAACAGCGCGGCGTCGCCGGCGCGGTCGGGATGCAGCGACGACGCCAGCGCGCGCGAGGTCAATCCCTTGAACGGCGCCTTCTCCGCCAGCGCGATCTGCGCCAGCGTGGCCGCCGATTCCTGCGCGCTTTGCGGCCGCGAAGACGTGTTCAGCAATCCCAGGCCGAGCACGCGTTCAGGCGCTTTCAGTGCAATTGTCTGGGCGACGAAACCACCCATCGAAAATCCAAACAGCACGAACTTCTCCGGCGCATCGGCCATCACCCGCGCGGCCATGGCGTCCAGCGAATTGTCCTGGCCGAGGTCGCCGAAATGCAGCGTGCCGAGCGTGGCCAGATCGCCGCGCATGTCGTCCCACAAGGACGCGTTGAGCATGAAGCCCGGTAAAAAGACCAGATCCCGCATGTTGTTGTTCTCTTCCCAATCAGCTGATTATTTTGGCGTCGCCGGTTTCTCGCGCGCCTGCAAGGTCATGACATCACCGTCCGCGGCAAACAGCTCGAGCGTGCGGCCGGTGATCTTGTAGCGCTCCAGCGCCTGCAGCCAGTCGAGGAAGGTCGCCTCGAATTCCATGGCCTTGCCCGGACAGGCCATGCGTGTTGCCGCGGCGTGCCCGATCGTCAGGCGACCGCCGTCGCGCAGCACGTACGGTGCATTAAACGGATTACACCAGGCGCGGCCGCTGACGCTGGCCTGGTTGCCCTGGTCATCGAAGCTGAGGATCACGGGCGGGCTGCCCTCGCCGCCGCGCGGGATCTCATGGCCCGGCCAGCTGGTGAGTTCCCAGCGCACGCTGGTCAGCGCGGCGCCGTCGCTGTCGCCGGAGCCGCCTGGTTGTGCTGCACAGCCTGCCAGGCCGAGCAGTGCAACCAGCATTGCAAGATATTGTTTCATGATGCCTTCTCCAAGGTGAAAATCATTCCAGCCATTTGGCCCGGCTGGCCGCCAGCGCCACCGCGATGCACAGCGTACCGATGAACGCCAGTCCCGCCTGCAGGCCGAAGCCATGCGCCAGGAAACCGACCACCGGCGGCCCGATCAGGCCGCCGCTGTAACTGAGCGTAGCGACGCCGGCCAGCGCGATCGCACCGTGCCGCCCGGCGGCGCTGAACACGAACGGAAACACCATCGCCACGCCGGTGCCGGCGATCGCAAAACCGATGATGGCCATCGGGATATTGATCGCCGCGACCGCGATGAACACGCCCACCGCCGCCAGCAACGAACCGAAACCGACCACCTTGCGCGCGCCCCAGCGCTCCTTGAGACGGTCGCCCACCAGTCGCGCCAGCAGCATCATGCCGGCGAAACCGGCATAGGCCAGCGGCGCGCCGCCGTCGCCGGCGTGCATGTGGTCCTTCATGTACAGACCGCTCCAGTCGGCAATCGATCCCTCGACAATCGCACCGCAGAATCCGATCAGGCCAAGCGCTACCAGATGGCCGTGCGGGATGGCGAAGATCTTCTTGTCGGCGCTCGGCTCCGGCCGGTCATTGGGCATCGCCTTGTAGCCCAATCGCAGCGGCAGCAGGAACACCACCGCAAGCGCCGCAAAATGCCAGAACGGCGTCACCTCGAACGCCGCCACCGCGCTGCCCAGTAACGCACCGCTGAAGGTGCCGACGCAGAACCACGCGTGCAGCAGCGACATGATGGAGCGGCCGGCCAGCTTTTCGGCCACCGCGCCCAGCGCATTGATGGCAACGTCGAAGCAGCTCGAGGCGGCGCCGTAGATCGCGCTGAACAACATCAGCAGCACCAGGTTGGGCGCAATGCCGAGCGCCGGCAGGGTCAGCAGCAGGACGAGGCCTGCATACCAAGCGGTACGTCGCGGCCCGTAGTGCGCGTTGAGCCATGCCGCCAACGGAAACGAGCCGACCGCACCGATGCCGCCGCACAGCAAGACCATGCTCAGCGTGGCCGCGTCGAGTTGCAGGTTGTCACGGATCGACGGGATGCGAGCCGCCCAGCTGGCGTACAGCAGGCCCAGTAGAAAAAAGAAAAATGGTATGGCGCTGCGGCGCCAGCGAGCGCGCCATGCGGACGTGCCGGAGGGCGTGTCCGCAGTCGAATCGGGAGTCGAATCCAGGGTCAGGTCGGTTGTCATGCAATCCAGAGAGGAATAAACTTCGTCGGCTGCCATTATCTCGCATCCCGTATGTCCGGATGATGTTCAATCCATTCACCGTTGCAGCCGTTTCAACTTTTGCATGCCCAACCTCTCCGACCCGACGCTTACGATCCAGACCCAGGCCCTCGATGCGCTGCTCGCGCTGCAGAACCTGATCGACGACTACACGCCGCAGCATGAAGACCGGGTCGCCACGCTGGCGCTGCAGATCGGCCGCCGCCTGCGCCTGGATGCGCCGCGCCTGGAAGCGCTGCACATGGCCGCGCGCGTGCACGACATCGGCAAGGTCGACATCCCGCTGGACATTCTCAACAAGCCCGGCAAGCTCAGCGATGCCGAATTCGCCGTGATCAAGACACACGCGCGAACCGGCTACGAGGTGCTCAACCGCATTGCGTTTACGCTGCCGGTGGCCGACATCGTCCATGCGCATCATGAATACCTGGATGGCTCGGGATATCCGCGCGGCCTGCGCGGCGACGACATCCTGCTGGAGTCGCGCATCCTCACCGTTGCCGACATCGTGGAATCAATGTCCGAAGACCGCCCCTATCGCAAGAGCCTCGGCATGCCTGCCGCGCTTGAAGAAATCAGCCGCCTGCGCGGCAGCCGACTCGACTCCATGGCGGTCGACGCCTGCCTGCAGGTCTGCGGCAACGCGCCCTGACAAGTTCCGCTACACTCTTGGCATTGCCGCGCAAGACCCGATGCGCGGCGTCATGACATATAACAATCAGGCAGCGCCTCACTGGTAGCCGCCGATATCCAAGAGACAATCTCATGCCAGAACCGATCGCCGCCACGCGGCGGGATTTCATCGTGCGCCATCCGCTGCTGACCGCCTTCGCTCTCTCGCTGGGCACCGCCATCGCGCTCGGCGTGGCGCGCTTTTCCTATGCGCTGCTGCTGTCGCCGATGCGCGCCGACCTCGGCTGGCCCTACCTGATCGCAGGCGGCATGAATACCGGCAACGCGCTCGGCTACCTGCTCGGCGCGCTCGTCACGCCGCCGCTGATGCGTCGCTTCGGCACGCACAAGATGCTCATCGGCGGCGCGCTGGCGACGGCCTTTTTCATCATCCTGTCAGGGTTGTTCACCGATACCGCGACGCTGTTGGCGCTGCGTATCGTGACCGGCGCGGTAAGCGCCTTCATCTTCATCTCCGGCGGCATCCTGATCAGCCGCCTGGCGGCGCTGCATCCGCACCGCGCGGGATTCCTGCTGGGCCTGTTCTACGGCGGCAGCGGCATCGGCATTGTCGCGTCGGCCTGGCTGGTGCCGGCCACCATGGCCGCCGCCACGGCCCACGGCGTCGTCCACAGCTGGCAGTGGGCATGGCTGGCGATGGGACTGCTGAGCCTGGTGGCGACCGCCTTCATGGCGCCACCGGCGCTGCGCATTCCGGCGCTGCCGCCGCAGGCGCAAGGCGCGGGACACTTCCGGATGCGCACGCTGAGCTTCGGCCTGACCGGCTATTTCATGTTCGGACTCGGCTACATCGGCTACATGACTTTCGTGATTGCACTGCTGAAAGAACAGGGCATGTCGGCCTCGATGATCACGCTGTTCTACACGCTGCTGGGTCTGGCGGTAATGGCGTCGTCGCGGATGTGGGCCGGGATGCTGGACAAGTTCAAGGGCGGCGAATCACTGGCCATCCTCAACGCACTGCTGAGTGTGGCGACACTGCTGCCGGCGGTGACGGCAGCGCCCGTCGCAGTGTTCATTTCGGGCTTGCTGTTCGGCGGCGTGTTCCTGTCGGCGGTGGCGTCGACCACTGCGCTGGTGCGCCACAACCTGCCGCCGGCCAGCTGGTCGCTGGGCATCAGCGCCTTCACGATCGTGTTCGCGGCGGGTCAGATCGTCGGCCCCAGCATCGTCGGATGGATCGCCGACCGCAGCGGCGGATTGCAGCAAGGCCTGCTGTTTTCAGCGCTGTCGCTGCTGATCGGCGCACTGCTGGCATGGCGCCAGCGACCGCTGCATCTGCTTAAGAATTAGGCGCCCAATTTCACACTGACGGTGGGGAAGACAATCTCCACCTGGCTCGCCTTGCCCAGCATGTCGGTGAGTAAGTTCAGGCCGACGTGAACGATGATCTCGACAATGTCGGCATCGCTGTAGCCCGCGCTGCGCACCTCGACCAGGTCGAGCGTGCCGATCTTTCCCTTCTTCTCCAGCAGACTGCGTGCAAACTTCATGGCGGCGGCGATCTGGGGATCGTCGCGCGCGCTGACGGCCCGTTCTGATGCGATGCGCCTCCGTACCGGCACCGCCAGCGAACCGCCGTCGGCGATGCCGTGCAGGCCGAGGAAAGCCCGCAGCGCCGCCGGTGAGTTGGCGAGGACCTTCAAAAAATCCGGCACGATGCCGAGCTGATGGCCGACGGCGACCAGCAAGGCGGCTTGTTCCGGACTGGCGTCGGCGATGTCGATGAGTTTGATGCGTGCCATGAGGGCGCCCTGACGATGGTGAAGATGAGGAGTGTCCCCGATCTCGGGCATAATCCGAATACCCTGAAATCACAATTAGCCATTACAAAAACAGGAACAATATGGACCGACTCGAGTCGATGGCGATTTTCCTGGCGGTGGTTGATGAAGGCGGATTCGCCGCCGCCGCGCGCAAGATGAAGATTTCGCCGCCGGTGGTCACGCGCGCCGTGAGCGACCTGGAAGCGGCGATCGGCGTGCGCCTGCTGACGCGCACCACGCGCATCGTGCGCGTCACCGACGTCGGCGCGCGCTATGCCGAAGACTGCAGGCGGGTGCTGGCCGACATCACCGAAATGGAAGACCTGGCCGCCGGCGCCCATGGCGCGGTGCGTGGTCGCCTGGTGGTCACGGCGTCGGCCATGTTCGGCCGCATGTATGTCACGCCGATCGTCTTGGAATACCTGCGACGTTATCCCGAAGCCGAGGTTGAATGCCGTTTCGCCGACCGCATCATCAACCTGATGGATGAGGGCATCGACGTCGCGATCCGCATCGGCCAGCTGGCTGATTCCAGCTATCAGGCGATTCCGGTAGGCACGGTGCGGCGCGTGGTGTGCGCGTCGCCTTCCTATCTCGCCGGGCACGGCGCGCCGCAGACCCCGGAAGATCTGAGGCAGCATGTCATCGTGTCCTCCAACGGCGTCTCGACTTCGCCCGACTGGCGCTTCACCAAGGGCGATGCAACCACCATCGTGCGCGTGCAGCCGCGCATGACGGTCATGTCGAACGACGAAGCCATCATCGCCGCGCTCGACGGCTTCGGCATCACCCGCGTGCTGTCCTACATGGTGGCGGCGCCACTATCGGACGGCCGGCTGGTGGAAGTATTGCGCGGCCATGAAACACCGACGCTGCCGGTGCACGTGGTGCATCATGAAGGCCGCCACGCCGCGCGCAAGGTGCGCGCCTTCCTCGACCTTGCCGTCGGGGAACTGCGTGGGGAACGCCCCGGCAAGGAGTGAGAGAACAGCATTATTCTCGAACCGGGAATAGTCCATTGTCCCTGGCGGCGATTCTCATCATCCGCGTTATCAGCAACACTGGCGACTCCTACAACACACCACCTGGAGCTGCCATGAAACTCTACTACCATCCCCTGTCCGGCCATTCGCACCGCGCCCGTTTGTTGCTCTCGTTGCTGGGCGCGCAGCATGAACTGGTGCTGGTCGACCTGAAAAAGGGCGAGCAAAAATCCCCTGAACTGCTCAAGCTCAACCGCTTCGGCCAAGTCCCCGTATTGCAAGACGGCGACACCGTCGTCAGCGATTCCAACGCCATCCTGGTCTACCTGGCCAAGTCGCTCGGCCGCACCGACTGGCTGCCGGAAAACCCGGCCACCGCCGCCGCCGTACAACGCTGGCTGTCGGTCGCCGCCGGCGAAATCGCCCGCGGCCCGGCTGCCGCCCGCCTGGTCACCGTGTTCGGCGCGCCGATTGATGCCGAGGACGCCATCCGCCGCGCCCACGCCATCCTGACGCTGGTCGAACAGGAACTGGCTACACGCACCTGGTTGGCGGCGGACCAAGCCACCATCGCCGACATCGCGCTGTACTCGTACATCTCCAGCGCCCCCGAAGGCAACGTCGACCTGAGCGCCTATCCGCACACCCGCCAATGGCTGGCGCGCATCGAAGCGTTGCCGGGCTTCGTCGCCTTCCAGAAAACCGCCGTCGGCCTGGCCGCTTAACACATAAGGCATAAGGAGCGCCATCATGACGTCGACACAGCCGACACAAGCTACATCAATCGCACCGTCCGCCTCCCCCTGGCATGAAGGCGAGCTGACCATGCAGCGCAGCGTCGGCGCCGTCGAACGCATGGCCGGCCCCGGCCGCAACCAGATGTCGCGAGCCTGGATGCCCGACCAGCATCGCGAGTTCTACGCCCAGTTGCCGTTCGTGATCCTGGGCGCCGTCGATACCGAAGGCGAAGTGTGGGCCACCCTGCGCGCCGGCCGGCCCGGCTTCATGCACGCCGACGTCGCGGAGAAACTCACGCTCGAACTGGCGCGCGATCCGCGCGATCCGGCCGACGCCGGCATGGAAGACGGCGACGGCATCGGCATGCTCGGCATCGAGCTGCATACACGCCGCCGCAACCGCATGAACGGCCTGGTCAGCCGGCAGTCGGACGAACGCTTCCACATCGACGTGACCCAAGCCTACGGCAACTGCCCGCAATACATCCAGTTGCGCCAATATGAATTCACCGATGCGCCGGCCGGTCCGGTGAGCAAGCTGCCGGCGCTGGATGCCGATGCGGTCGCCATGATCCGCGCGGCCGATTCGTTTTACGTCGCCTCGTATGTGGTGCGCGACGGCAAGAAGCAGGTCGACGCCTCGCATCGCGGCGGCAAGCCGGGATTCGTGCGCATCGACGACGACGGCGTGCTGACGATTCCGGATTTCTCCGGCAATCTGTTCTTCAACACGCTGGGGAATTTCCTGCTGAATCCGCGCGCCGGTCTGGTGTTCGTCGATTTCCGCAACGGCGATCTGCTGCAATTGAGCGGACGCGCCGAGGTCATCCTCAATGCGCCCGAAGTGGCCGCCTTCATGGGTGCGGAACGCCTGTGGCGCTTCACGCCGCAACACATCGTGCGCCGCCCCGCCGCCTTGCCGCTGCGCTGGATCGACGTCGCCGCCGGCGCGTCGCCTAATGCGCTCATCACCGGTAGCTGGGAAGATGCCGCAGCGCGGTTGAAGGCGAAAGAACTCGCCACGCAATGGCGGCCGTTCCGCGTCAGCAAGATCGTCGACGAGAGCGCCGCCATCCGCTCGTTTCATCTGCTGCCGGATGATGGCGCCGGCATGCCGGCCGTTGCGGCGGGGCAGCATGTCTCGGTCCGGCTGCCGCTTGCCGACGGCGGTCTGCAGATTCGCCAGTACACCTTGTCGAGCGCGCCCTCGGATGCCTTCCTGCGCATCAGCGTGAAGCGCCAGGGATTGTTTTCCGATCACCTGCATGCGGCGATCAAGGTCGGCGACATCATCGAAGCGCGCGCACCGGCCGGCAATTTCGTCATCGATGCATCGGTGCGCCGTCCGGCGGTATTGCTGGCCGCCGGCGTGGGCGTCACGCCGATGCTGGCGATGCTGCGGCATCTGATCCATGAGGGCATGCGCAAGCGTTACCAGCGGCCGGTGTGGCTGTTCCAGTCGGCGCGCAGCAAGGCCGAGCTGGCCTTCGGCGGAGAGATTGCGGCGCTGGTCAATGCCGGCAAGGGTGGTGCGCGTCACATACGTGTGGTGAGTCAGGCGGACGATGGGATCGAGGCGTCAGGACGCATCGACATCGCGCTGCTGAAACAGACGCTGCCCTTTGACGACTACGATTTTTATCTGTGCGGTCCGGCGGCATTCATGCAGCAAATGTATGACGGCTTGCGCGCCATGAACGTGGCCGATGCGCGCATCCACGCCGAAGCCTTCGGTCCTTCCGGCCTGCAACGCCAGGTCGACGAGCAGGCGGTGCAAGTCCCGTTGAAGCCGGCTTCGACAAACGCGGTGCCGGTGGTCTTCATGCGCTCGGCCAAGGAAGCGCGCTGGAGTGCCGAAAGCGGATCCCTGCTGGAGCTGGCCGAACAGCGCGGCCTGAATCCGGAATCAAGCTGCCGCGACGGCCGCTGCGGCACCTGCCGTACGCGCGTGCTGCAAGGAGAAGTGACTTATGCGAAGACGCCTGAGTTTGCCGTGGCGAAAGATGAAGCGTTGATCTGCTGCGCGCTGCCGGCGGAAGGTTGTGCGACGCTGCATCTCGAGCTGTAATCCGCCCGAAATGCAGCACCGCGATCAATGCGTCAGGCCAGATGCTTGCGCAGCGAATCGGTCAGCGCACCGCAGGCTTCATCGGTGCCGACCGTGATGCGCAGGAACTGATTGATGCGCGCGCTGGTGAAGTGCCGCACGATGATGCCGTCGCCGCGCAGCTTGGCGGCAAGGCCGGCGGCGTCATGTTGCGGATGGCGCGCGAAGACGAAGTTGGCGGCCGACGGCAGCACTTCAAAACCGAGCGACGTCAGTTCGCCCACCAGCTTGCTGCGGCTGGCGATGACGGCATTGCGCGTGCTGTCGAAGTGCGCGTCGTCCTCCATCGCGGCAGTCGCGCCGGCAATCGCGATGCGATCCAGCGGATAGGAATTGAAACTGTTCTTGACCCGTTCCAGCGCACTGATCAGGTCGGCATGACCGATCGCGAAACCAACCCGCAGGCCGGCCAGCGAACGCGACTTTGACAGCGTTTGCACCACCAGCAGATTCGGATGGCGCGCCACCAGGTCGATGGCGCTGTCGCCGCCGAAATCGACATACGCTTCATCGACGATCACCACCCGGTCCGGATTGCCGGCCAGCAGCCGTGCGACCTCGTCCAGCGCCAGCAGGCAGCCGGTCGGTGCGTTCGGATTCGGGAAGATGATGCCGCCGATGGCGCTGCCGTGGCCGAGATAGTCGTCGACGCGGATCGTGAAATCCTCGGCCAACGGCACCGTGCGGTATTCCACTTCATACAGGCTGGCGTAGGTCGGATAAAAGCTGTAAGTGATGTCTGGGAACAAGATCGGCGCGCCCTGCTTGAGCAGCGCCTGGAAGGCATGCGCCAGCACTTCGTCGGAGCCGTTGCCGACGAACACCTGCGCCGGCGACAGGCCGTGGCGTTTGGCGATGGCCAGCTTGAGCGGCTCGGCGTCCGGATTCGGATACAGGCGCAGGTTGTCGCCGATTTCCTGCGCCATCGCGGCAATCGCCCTGGGCGACGGGCCGTAGGGATTTTCGTTGGTGTTGAGCTTGACCAGCTTGCTGATCTTGGGCTGCTCGCCGGGGGTGTAAGGCGTCAGGCGGCTGACGATGGGGCTCCAGAATTTGCTCATGGGAATGGTTTTCGCGCTGGTTCTGCAATAAAACAGCAATGGTAACAAACCCGGACACGACGCGCGTCAACTGGGAAGCCTGCTGGCGCATTAAGGGCATGCGCAAGGAGGGTTGCGCGACGTGCCCGGAAGCAACCCCGGACATGCCTCCATAACAATTCGATCACGATAAAGAGCATCCGCATGGCCACAGAATACGAAGTCCCAAGCCCGCACGAACATCATCTGGAACACGTTGCCGAGCACAATCATGGCAGCGGCGACAACTTCGCCGGCAAGATCGCCGTCATGACCGCCATCATGGCGACCGTCGGCGCGCTGTTCAGCTACCAGGCCGGCTCCACCGAGAGCGCGGCCGCAATGAACAAGAACAACGCCGCCATCAAGAAGACCGAAGCGGCCAACCAGTGGAATTATTACCAGGCCAAGTCCAGCCGCCAGAACCTGGCCGAGCTGGCGGCAACGATTCCCGGCGTGGATTCCGCCAAGTACAACGCCGCCGCGGAACGCTACAAGTCGGAGAAGGAAGACATCCGCAAGATCGCCGAAAAGCTGGAAGCGGAATCGAAGGAATGGGACGAGCTGTCTGAAGTCAAACTGCACCAGCACCACCGCTGGGCGCAGGCCATGACGGCGATCCAGATCGCCATCTCGCTGGCGGCGATCACGCTGCTTACGCGCAAAAACTGGCTCAAGAAGATTTCGTATACCGCAGCGGGCGCCAGCGTCATTCTGGGCACGCTGGCGGCGATGCATATCTGAGTCCGCATGATCTGCGCATGCCATCCGGCATGCGCAGATTTCAGGCTTTTGCTTCGATGTGATACGTGCCCCACGGGCACAGCGCGAACCGCGCGCTGATCGGTTTTTCCATGATGTCCGGGAAACTGTCGGCATCGTACACCGCCCACAAGGGACCGAGGCCGCCGAGCGGGATAGCCTTACCGTCCAGATGCGTGGCGACGATGAAGCGATACTTGCGGATGTCGGCCATCGCCACCTGGACGGCGTATCCATCGACGGCGCGCAGCAACACATCGCCAGCCGCGCTCGCGCCGGCGGCTTTCAACACCTCGCTCAGCAAGGGGCCGCTCAGCACGTGCTGCTTGTTGTCGTATTCCAGCGTGGGCCTGATGGTGGTTTGCGGCAAGGCGCGCAATGCGGCGAAGTCGAAGGTGTGGGCCCGATTGAATTGCAGCGTCTGCTTGGCCATCATCTGGTCCAGCGCTGGGTCGAGCGCACCGCGATTGCCCGCGCCGATGGCCCCGGTCACCGTCAGCAGCACCGGGCCGCTGTCTTTGCTGCACGTCGCATTCGGCTTTTTGCTTGTCGCCATGGCAACGCTGCTCATGCCGAACAGCCCGGCGGCGAGGAACTGTCTTTTCTTCATCGCTAGCTCTCCTTTTTTCCTTTGGCGATGCGCAGCATGATGCACGATAAACGCCGGCGGGGGATAAAAAAAAGCGGACCGGAGTCCGCTTTTTTCGTTGACGTCAGAGACCGTCTCAGGTCTGATCTTTCGGTGGCCGGCCACGCCAGAAACCGGCCAGCATCGACCCCGACAGGTTGTGCCAGACCGAGAACAGCGCGCCCGGCAATGCCGCCAGCGGTGTGAAATACAGCTTACCCAGCGCAGCCGCGAGACCGGAGTTCTGCATGCCGACTTCGATCGCCAGCGTGCGACAAATGGCTTCGTCGAAACCGAGCAGGCGACCGCCCCAGTAACCACCGAGCAGACCGATGCCGTTGTGCAGAATCACGCCCACCAGCACCACCAGACCGACTGAAGCAATACTGGCCTGGCTACCGCCGACCACTGCTGCAATGATCAGCAGAATCGCCACCATCGACACCAGTGACAGATAAGGTTCGATGCGGCGGATCAGTTTGCCGGCAAAGAGGTTCAGCACCAGGCCGACCACGATGGGCACCACCACGATCTGCACGATGCTCATCAGCATCGCATGCGCGTCGAAGTGGATCGAGGCGTCGACATACAGTTCGGTCAGCAGCGGCGTGGCGAATACGCTCACCAGCGCCGACAGTGTCGAGATCGTCACCGACAGCGCGACGTCGCCGCGTGACAGATAGATCATCACATTCGAAGCCGTGCCGCTGGCGACGCTGCCGACCAGCACCATGCCCGCGGTCAGGTCAGGCGGCATGCGCAACAGCCTGGCGATTACCCAGGCTGCCAGCGGCATGACCAGGTAGTGCAGGATGATGCCGGCAGCGACCGGCGCCGGACGTTTGACGATGCGTTTGAAATCGTCCAGCGTCAGCGTCACACCCATGGTCAGCATGATCAGCGTCAGCAGCAAGGTGACGTGCGGACCGATAGGCGTGAACGTCGTGGGAGAAAAATAGGCGGCGGCGGACAGCAGCAGCGCCCAGAGAGGAAACAGGCGGGTAAGACTGGCAAGCATAGTGAGATCGATTCGGCGGAGTAAGTAGATTGTTATTGGAAGTAACTCCGCGGATGGCGCGCGAGTAGTGTGCAAGGAAGCGGCGGATGCGAGGAATAAAACCTGTCATGCGATCGCGCCGGTCTCGGACGTGCGTCTTGTGGAAACACGAAGGCGACATTCTACCCGTGCGCGCAAATCCTTGCCGGCTGGCGCTTTGCAGGGCATACGCTGACATTTCGCTGACGTCGTTCCACGCATGTCATGTGACGCATTTGAACATCACCACGCTCTTCGACGGCCATATCCCGATGACCCCGTCGGAGGTCTCGGCACCCGTCATCTGCATGCGCTTGCCGCGCTCCTTGCAATAGGCGTCAGCCTGACGCACGCCAACGGCGGCGGCCTCGGCGTTGCCCAGGCGCGATTGCGCGGTAACCATGTAGGTGTCGCGATCGAGTTGCGTGAGCGCGCCGCCGGCGCAGGCGCTCAGGAGCAAGCACAGGGTTGCCGCCGTCGGTGCGAGGCTGAGGCGATTCGGCAGACGAGAGGTCAAGAGGCACTCCGTGGCAATGAAGATCCGCCAGACTATCCCGGAAATCCATGCCGTGCGCAGGTGTAAAGACCACATTTACCGTTCCTTTGCACTTGCTTTACAAGGTGCGCGGCAACGTCGGCTCAGCGCATGGTACTGGTCTTCTGCGCCGTCCATTTCTGGTTCTGCGCTTCGTAGATGGTGTAGGACGGCGAACGCGGATTGCCGCCGGCGTCGAACGCGATGGTGCCGGTCAATCCCTTGAAGCTGATCTCGTGCAAGGTGCTGGTGATCTTGCGCGGGTTGAGCGAATTGGCCTGGCGCACTGCGGCCATCAGTACGTGGGCCGCATCGTAGGCGTACGGCGTCATGCTGTAGACCTGGAAATCGAAGCGCTGGTTGAAATCGGCTTCGAACTTCTTCCAGCCCGGCATCTTGTTGAACGGAATGCCGGCTTCCTGTGCGACGGCGCCATTGGCCGCGACACCGGTGGAAATCAGGAACGACGAACCGACGATGCCGTTCATCGAGGTCACCAGGCGCGCCTTGACGTCTTGGCGCTGCATGCTTTGCGCCAGCATGCTGGTCTGCGCCGAATAGCCGCCGAAGAACACGGCGTCAACATCCTGCCGTTTGGCCCGCCGCAGGATTTCGCTGAAATCGATCAGTACGTCGCTGACCGAATCGCGGCTGACGACCACCGCGCCATGCTCGCGCGCCACTTCGGCGAAACGCGTGCTGACGCTGACGCCGAAAGCGGTGCCGTTGTCGACGACTGCGATCCGTTGGGCATGCAATTCCTTGACGACATATTCGCCCAGATAGATGCAGGCATCATCGTCGATGCCGACCATGCGGAAGGTCGTGCGGAAACCTTGCTCGGTATATCTGCGCAGGCTGGAGGCAGGCGAGATCTGCGGGATGTCGGCGTCGGCCAGGATCTTCGAGGCCGCGATGCTGGTGTTGCTGTTGGTGCCGCCGATCACGCCGACCACGCCGGCCTGCACCAGCGCGTGCGCGACACGCTGCGTATGCTCGGCAACGTTGCGGTCGTCCATGCGCAACAGGCGAAACTGTATGCGCTTGCCGTCCATCTTGAAGGGAATGCGATTGGCTTCGCTGATCGCCAGCTCGGCGGCATTGGCCAGGCTCTTGCCGAAACTTTCCGACACCCCGCTCAGTGCGCCCACAAAACCTATCGTCACAGTCTGGATTTCATCGCTGGCAACCGCCCCGGTGGCGTGCAACGCCAGCGACAACACGCAAAGCATCAGCATGCGTCGATATTTGAGGAAATGCATGTCACCTCCGTAGGAACTTTGTCTTAGCAAACGCTGTTTTTATACCTTACGCAGCGTTAGGACACGATCAAAAAAATACGAAAAGGCAGCATCATTGCATCGCGACACCATCGTCGCGCCCAAAACGACAATGCCCCGCAAGGCGGGGCATTGTCTTAGGGTACTAATCGCGGTCCGGTGAACGCGATCAAAGCGTCGTCGCTTAACGCGTCACCGGCTTGTAGCGGATACGCTTGGGCTTGGCGCCTTCTTCACCGAGGCGCTTCTTCTTGTCGGCTTCATATTCCTGGTAGTTGCCATCGAAGAAGCTGATCTGCGAATCGCCTTCGAACGAGATGATGTGCGTGGCGATACGGTCGAGGAACCAGCGATCATGGCTGATCACCAGCACGGTGCCGGCGAACTCCAGCAAGGCGTCTTCCAGCGCGCGCAGGGTTTCCACGTCGAGGTCGTTGGACGGTTCATCGAGCAGCAGGACGTTACCGCCTTGCAGCAGCGTCTTGGCCAGATGCAGGCGACCGCGTTCGCCGCCGGACAGGTTGCCGACGATCTTTTGCTGGTCGCCGCCCTTGAAGTTGAAGCGGCCCAGATACGCGCGCGACGGCATTTCGAAACGGCCGACCGTGAGGATGTCGGCGCCGCCGGCGACGTCTTCGAACACGGTCTTCTTGTTTTCCAGGTCTTCGCGAGACTGGTCGACCAGCGAGATGCGAACGGTGGGTCCGAGTACCAGTTCGCCGCTGTCCGGCTGTTCGCGCCCCGCCAGCATGCGGAACAGCGTTGACTTACCGGCGCCGTTGGGGCCGATGATGCCGACGATGGCGCCCGCAGGAATCTTGAAGTTGAGGTTGTCGATCAACAGGCGATCGCCGTAGCCTTTGCTGACGCCCTTGAACTCGATGACTTCATTGCCCAGGCGCTCGGCCACGGGGATGAAGATTTCCGAGGTCTCGTTGCGCTTCTGGTATTCGTGTTCGCTCAACTCATTGAAGCGCGACAGACGCGCCTTGCTCTTGGCCTGGCGGCCCTTCGGGTTCTGGCGCACCCATTCCAGTTCCTTGGCGATGGTTTTCTGGCGCGCGGATTCGGTCGCCTCTTCCTGCTTCAGGCGCGCTTCCTTCTGCTCCAGCCAGGACGAGTAATTGCCCTTCCATGGAATGCCGTGGCCGCGGTCCAGTTCAAGGATCCATTCGGCGGCGTTGTCGAGGAAGTAGCGATCATGGGTGATCGCCACGACGGTGCCCGGGAAGCGCAAGAGGAACTGTTCCAGCCAGTCCACCGATTCGGCGTCCAGATGGTTGGTCGGTTCGTCGAGCAGCAGCATGTCGGGCTTGGACAGCAGCAGCTTGCACAATGCCACGCGGCGCTTTTCACCGCCGGACAGGACCGCGATCTTGGCGTCCCATGGAGGCAGGCGCAGCGCGTCGGCCGCCATTTCCAGCTGCTGGTTCAGGCTGTTGCCGTCGGAGGCGGAGATGATCGCTTCCAGACGCGCCTGCTCGGTGGCGAGCGCATCGAAGTCGGCGTCTTCTTCGGCATAGGCGGCGTAGACGGCGTCGAGCTTCGCTTGCGCTTCGAACACTTCACCGAGCGCGCTCTCGACTTCCTGGCGCACGTTCTTTTCCGGATCAAGTTGCGGTTCCTGCGGCAGGTAGCCGATGTTCAGGTTGGGCGCCGGAGTGGCTTCGCCTTCGATTTCCTTGTCGATGCCGGCCATGATCTTGAGCAGCGTCGATTTGCCGGAACCGTTCAGGCCGAGCACGCCGATCTTGGCGCCGGGGAAGAAGGACAGCGAAATGTCTTTCAGGATCTGACGCTTCGGCGGCACGATCTTGCCGACGCGGTTCATAGTGAATACGTATTGAGCCATGTTTGGATGCCAATAATGAGGGTAAAAATGAGGGTAGATCTACTTGCCGGATTCCGTGATCAGGCGCTGAGCGCGGGGCCCTTGGCGGACCACAGGCGCCACAATCCTTCCACGGAGTATACAGCCAGCGCGACCCAAATCACCACGAAACCTGTCAGGCGCGGTCCGTCGAACGGTTCGTCATAGATGAAAACGCCGGTCAGCAGCTGCATCGTCGGTGAAATGTATTGCAGCAATCCCAACAAGGACAAGGGAATCCGGCGCGCCGCGCGGGCGAACAGCAGCAGCGGAATCGCCGTCACCGGGCCCGACAGCGCCAGCAATATCTGCGACGTCGGCGAGGCCTGCAGGAAGCCATTGTTGCCGTGCGCCGCGCTGACCGCCAGGATCGCCAGCACCAGCGGCGCCAGCAGGATGGTTTCCAGCGCCAGGCCCTCCAGCGCGCCAAGATGGGCGATCTTGCGCAGCAAGCCGTAGATGCCGAAGGTGGCGGCGATGACCAGCCCGATCCAGGGCAAGGCGCCGTTCACCCAGGTCAGCCACAGCACCGCACCCAGCGCCATGAACACCGACAGCCATTGCCAGGGACGCAATTTTTCCTTGAGGATCACGTAACCCAGCAGCACGCTGACCAGCGGGCTCATGAAATAGCCGAGGCTGGCGTCGACGATGCGGCCACTGTTGACGGCCCACACGTACAACACCCAGTTGCCCGACAACAGCAGCGCGCTGATCAGGAAACCAAGCAGCACGCGCGGCTTGCGCACCACTTCGCCAAGCCAGGCCCACTGGCGTTTCCAGGTCAGCACGGCAACGAGGAACAGCAAGGACCAGAAGATGCGCTGCACCACGATGTCGAACGACGAGACGTCCTGCAGCAGCTTGAAGTACAGCGGGAACAACCCCCACAGGAGGAAACAGCTTATCGCGTAAAACATGGCGACCTAAAGGAAGGAAAGTGGAATCGCAAAAATGGAAGCGCCGCGAAAACTCGGGGAATTTTCGCGGCAGAACGCCATTATTGCAGGATTCTTCTTTTCCAGCCGGCAACGCCGAAGTTCGGATGCGGGAAGATTACAGCGTAACGACGAAGCAGCCCTTGATCCGCGCAATCTCGCAATCGACTTCCACCGCGCGGCGTTCGATCACGAACACGTCGGCGCCGCCGATGGTGATCATCGGGTGATGCCAGACGCCGCGCCGCAGCGTGACGCCCTGGCCCGGTTCGACGATGAAGGCCTGGATGGCGTCTTCATCGGGCGTGTCGTCGCCCTGCGTCACCACCACCAGCACCCGCCCCTGCGCCATCGGCACGAAGCTCTGGCTGCCCAGCAGGTGCCGCTCGAACATGGTCAGCGCATAGGGCGCCGCGTGGGTGCCGTCCTGCGTGCGGAAGATCGCCACGCAGGCTTCGCCGCCCTGCTCGTTCACATCCAGCTGCGTCAGGTCGTCGAAGCGTTGCGCGGTGCCTTCGTTGATCGGCGAGCTGTTGCCGTTCCGCGCAGGCGCGATAACGTCGCCGAATGGCGCGAATGCCGCCGGCGTCAGCGCCTGCGCGATAAGCACACGGGCCGGCGCCGACGGTTCAGGCGAGTTCATCGATCAGCTTTCTCGACAGGCGGATCAGCGCGTGGTCGCTGCCTGGCGGGCCGATGACGGAAAAGCCGAACGGCGCGCCGTCCAGCGTCATGAGCGGCAGCGAAATCTGCGGGCAACCCGACAAACCCGCCAGGCACAACATGCGTACGGCCTGGTTGCGATAGTTTTCCAACACTTCTTCCGACTCGCTCAGCAGCGGCGCAATATCCGGCATGCTCGGCAGCACGATCACGCGGTCGTTGCCGAGCAGGCGCAGGAAATCTTCCGCGAAGCGCTGGCGCACGTTGCTGTGCTCTTCCATCTGTTGCTGCGTAATCCGGCTCGACCAGTCAAAGCGCTCGGCGACGCCGGGACCGAGTTGCAGGTCGTGACGGACGATGGTGTCGCCGTGGCTTTGCCAGGCTTCGTAACCCTGGATATAACGGAACGCCCAGTACAAGGCGTCGAACGACGGCGTCGCGGTCTTGACCGGCAAGGGCGCGCCGATCAGGCCGGCCAGGCGCTCCAGCGTCTGCATGAACACCTCCTGCACACGCGGCTCGAGCAAGGCCAGCACGTCGGCCGCCACCAGCACCTGCGGCATCGCCGGTGCGCCGTCGGGCAACAGGCAGGTGTCGTCGCGCAGCAGCACTTCGCCGACACGCGCGAAGCTGTCGATATCGCGCGCGAACCAGCCGCAGGTGTCGAACGAGGGCGCCAGGTCCATGCAGCCTTTGAGGCTCACGCGCGCATGCGTGGGGCGCAGGCCGATCAGCCCGCAGTGGCTGGCGGGAGCACGCACGGAACCGCCGGTATCGGTACCGAGTGCAACATCCGCCAGCCCGTTGGACACCGCAGAGGCCGACCCCGAACTGGAGCCGCCGGGAATCCGGTCCGGCGCGCCGCCGTTGCGCGGCGTGCCGAAGTGGGCGTTCTTGCCGTTCATCGAAAACGCCAGTTCGTCGGTGTAGGTCTTGCCGACGAAGGTGGAGCCGGCCTGCGCCAGCGCCACCACCGATGGCGCCGAGGCGGTCTTGACGCCCGACAGCGCCAGCATGTGGGGATTGCCGCATCCGGTCGGATAGCCGGCGACGTCGAAGATATCTTTCACTGCAAAGCGCAGGCCCGACAACGGGCCCGATGAAATCGCCGTCAACGTCGGTGCGGGATAGGGAACGAAACAATGTGCTGCAGAGCTTGCTGACGCGTCGACTGGCATGGATGATTCTTTCGGACGGGAAGAGGAAATATTGATCTTGTTGCTCATGGCGCGGGACCGTTCAAAGCGCCGCTGCGGCGACCGGATTGATCTGGGCAATCTGGTGAACCCGCAGGCAACTCACCACATGCCCCGGCGACAATGTCTCGTCGCGCGGCTGCACGCTGCTGCATTCGGCGACGGCGTATTTGCAGCGTTCGGCAAACGCGCAGCCGGCCGGCAGGTTGCTCAGGTCCGGCGGCGCGCCGCCGATGGTTTCCAGGCGCTGGCCTTTTTGCATGGCGCCGTGGCTGCGGCTCTTGAGCAGCGACAAGGTATAGGGATGGCGCGGGTGCGTCAGCAAATCGGCCGCCGGGCCTTGCTCGATGATCTTGCCGGCGTACATGACGGCGATGCGATCGGCCACTTCCGCCGCCGCGCCGATGTCGTGGGTCACGAAGACGATGGACAGGCCGAGTTCTTTTTGCAGGTCGCGCAGCAACAGCAGGATCTGGATTTGTACGGTGGCGTCGAGCGCGGTGGTCGGCTCGTCGGCCAGCAAGACCTTGGGCGAGCAGGACAAGGCCAGCGCAATCATCGCGCGCTGGCGCATGCCGCCGGACATCTCATGCGGATACGCGTCGAGGCGGCGCTCGGGGCTCGGAATGCGGACTTTCTCGAACAGGCTGAGCGCCTGCCTGTGCGCCTCGGCCTTCGACACTTTCTTGTGACGGCGGATCGCTTCGATGATCTGCGCACCGACGGTGTAGACCGGATCGAGAGCCAGCAGCGGCTCCTGGAAAATCATCGCAACCGTGTCGCCGCGCAGCGCCGCCAGCTCGCGCTGCGACATCTTCAGCACGTCCTTGCCGTCGACTTCAAGACCGCCGGCGATGCGCGTCGAACGCTCAGAATGCAGGCGCATGATGGTGCGCAAGGTGACGCTCTTGCCCGAGCCGGACTCGCCGATCAGGGCCACCACTTCACCCTGGCCGACGGTGAGGTTGACGCCGTTGACGGCGCGGATCAGTTTCTTCGGCGCGAAGAACTGCACCTGCAGATCGCGCAATGTAATCATGTCATGCATGGCTAACCTCGCTGGAAGCATGGGCAAACAGAGATGCGGTATCGGCTTCGTAACGCAGGCAGGCGACGCCGTGACCGGCGTCGTCGCTGGAGAACGTTGGCGCGCGCTGGCTGCACACCGTCTGGGCATAGGCGCAGCGCGTATGGAAACGGCAACCACCCGGCGGGTTGATCGGATTGGGCGGATCGCCGGCCAGCGGCGCTTCCATCGTGCGTTGCAGCGGATCCATGCTGGGCATCGATTTCAGCAAGGCGCGCGTGTAAGGATGCTTGGGCCGGTCGAACACCTGGTCCGAGGAACCGATCTCCACCACCTGGCCGAGATACATCACCAGCACGCGGTCGGAGATGAAGCGCACCACATTGAGGTCGTGGCTGATGAACAGATACGTCAGGCCGAACTCCTGCTTGAGGTCGAGCAACAGGTTCAGCACCTGCGCCTCGACCGATTTGTCGAGCGCCGAGACTGCCTCGTCGAGGATCACCAGGCGCGGCTCCAATGCCAGGGCGCGCGCAATGTTGACGCGCTGGCGCTGGCCGCCGGACAACTCGTGCGGATAGCGACCGGCGAAGCGCTCCGGTTGCAAACCCACGCGCGCCAGCAAGTCGCGCGCACGCGTGATCGCTTCGCGCGGCGGCAGGCCGTGCACGGTGGGAGCAAAAGCGATTGAATCCTCGATCGTCATGCGCGGGTTGAGCGACGAGTAGCTGTCCTGGAACACCATCTGCGTCTGTCGGCGGAACTGCCGCAACGGCAAGGCGCGCGAACCGACCGTCTCGCCGTCGAACACCAGCTCGCCGCTGTCCTGATTGATCAGTTGCATCAGCACGCGCGCGGTGGTCGACTTGCCGCAGCCGGACTCACCGACCACGCCGAGCGTCTCGCCCTTGAGGATGTCGAAATTGACGCCATCCACGGCGCGCACTGCGCTGCGTGGTGACGCAAACGGCAAGCCCTTGCCCTTGAGCGGGAAATGCTTGAGCAGATCGCGCACCTGCAGCAAAGGCTGGCGCGGTCCGCCGATATCGCGTTCGTCTGTCATTGCTTGACCTCCATCGCCGAACGCAAACCGTCGGACAACATGTTGAACGAAATCGATGTGATGAAAATGAATGCACCCGGCAAGGCGGCCACCCACGGCTGCGTATAGATCGCCGTGCGCAGCGTGTTGAGCATCAGGCCCCACTCCGGCTCGGGCGGCTTGACGCCCAGACCGAGGAAGGACAAACCCGACGCCAGGATCATCGACACGGAGATGAGGCTGGTCGAGTACACGAAGATCGGCCCCAGCACGTTGCCCAGTACATGGGCGCGCACGATGGTGAAGGCACTTGCCCCCGACGCCCGCGCCGCGTCGACGTAGTCACTGCGGCGCACCTGGGTGGTGACGCTTTCGGCAATGCGCGCGATCTGCGGAATGAAGACGATGGTCAGCGACGTCAGCGCATTGACGATGCCGGCGCCAAGCGCACCGGACAGCGCAATCGCCAGCAGCACCGACGGGAACGCATACAGCACGTCGATGGTGCGCATGATGGCGGTGTTGATGAAGCCGCCGGCATAGCCGGCGAAGATGCCGATGCCGCTGCCGATGACGAAGGCCATCAGCACGGGCGTGATGCCCATGAACAGCGACAGGCGTCCGCCCAGCATCAGGCGCGACAACAGATCGCGGCCCAGTTCGTCGGTGCCGAATACATGGCCGGGCGTGCCGATAGGTTTGAGGCGCGTAAACATCGAGGTGGCGAAGGGATCGGCCGGCATGATCCAGGGCGCGAACACGGCAACGCCGATCAGCGCCAGCAGGATGACGGCGGCGGTCATCGCCAGCGGATTGCGCACGATGCGCGCGGCGACGTTGGCCCAATGGCCGCGCGAACGTTTGTATGCCGGAGGAGTGACGGCGGAAGTTGCGGGAGTTGCAGCAGTCGCTTGCAGGGTCGACATGATCATGCCCTTTCTATGCGCGGATCGAACACGGTTTGCAGGATGTCGACCAGCAGGTTCAGCGACACGAAGAACAAGGCCAGCACCAGGATCGTGCCTTGCAGCAGCGGCAGGTCGCGCTGGAAAATCGCCTGGTTCAGCAGGAAGCCGGTGCCGGGCCAGGAGAACACGGTTTCAATCAGGATCGAGCCGCCGAGCAGGTAGCCGAGCTGCAATCCCATCACCGCCATCGCGGTCGGCGCGCAGTTCTTCACCACGTGGCGGAACACGCCGAACTCGCCGAGGCCGCGCGCCTTGAGGCCGATCACGAATTCCTGCGACAGGATGTCGGCCACCAACGCGCGCACCGTGCGCGCGATGATGCCCATCGGGATGAAGGACATCGTCACGGCCGGCATGATCAGGTATTTGACGTGCTCGAAGTCCCAGATCCATGCCGCCGATCCATCCGGTCCGGCACCGGTGGCGGGCAGCCACATCAACTGCGACGAGAAGATGATGACCAGCACCATGCCGAGCCAGTAGTGCGGCACGCTGACGCCGACCACGGAAATGAAGGAGGCGATCTTGTCGACCCAGGAATTACGGAAGTAGCCGGCGACGAAGCCGAACAGCGCGCCGAAGAAAAAACCGATCAGTGTCGCCAGCGCGGCGATCATGAAGGTGTTGCCGACCGCTTTGAAGACTTCTTGCGCGACCGGTCGGCCGGTGGCGATGGAGCTGCCGAGGTCGCCGTGCATGGCGCGCCAGACCCAGCTGAAAAATTGTTCGGGATAACTGCGGTTAAAGCCGTAGAGCTCCATCAGCTGCTTCTGCAGATCGACGGACGCATCCGGCGGCAGGATCGCCACCAGCGGATCGCCCGGCGCGATATGGACCAGCATGAAGCACAGGAACGCCACGCCCAGCATGATGGGCATGGCATACAGTACGCGGCGGATCAGATAGGAAATCATGGGCGGTCTTCAGTAAGTCATTCTTGCTGCCGGCATTACCCTCGCAATGCCGGCAGCAATATTCACAACATCAATGCATCAACGCAGCGTTAATCCATCGTCATCGTGGCGATGTCGATGAACCAGCTTTGCGGCTGCACCACGCCCTTGACCTTGGCCGAGATGGCGCGCGGACCGGTATCGTGCGCCACCCAGACGAACGGCGCTTCATCGACGATCTTGGCATGCAGCTGGGCCAGCAAGGCGTCGCGCTGCTTGGCGTCGAAGGTGGTGCGTGCTTTGGCGATGATGGCGTCGACTTCAGGGTTGCTGTAGAAGCCCCAGTTGTTCGATACCGGCGGCGCCGCCTTGCTGCTGACGAAGCGCACCATCGCGAAGAACGGATCCATCGCGGCGAAGCTGATGTTGACCGCGTCCGACCCGTGCGCGCTCGGGTCCTTGGCGCCGATGCGCCAGTTGGTGTAGAGCGTGTTCCACTCGATCACGTCGAACTGCACGTCGATGAAGCAGGCCTTCAGGTTCTGCTGCATGAATTCATTCATCGGCAACGGCTGCATCTGGCCGGAACCGGACGCCGAAATCTGCACCTTCACCTTGAGCGGTTTGGCCGCCGAATAACCTGCTTCGGTCATCAGCTTGCGCGCACCGTCCGGGTCGTACTTGATGTGGAAGCTTGGGTTGCCACGCCATGGATGGCCCGGTTCGACGGTGCCGGTGGCTTCGCCCATGAGGCCGCCCAGCAATTGCTTCATCGCGGGACGATTCACGCACAGGTTGGCGGCGTAGCGCACGCGCTTGTCGAGCCACGGCGAGCCGGGCACAAAGGACAACTGCCAAGGCCATACGTGGGGTTGCGGATTGGAATAGATCTTGAAGCCGCGCGCCTTGATAGTGTCGAGCGCATCAGGCGCCGGTGCTTCGATCCAGTCGACCTGGCCGGACAGCAAGGCGGCGGTGCGCGAATTGGCTTCCGGCAGCGGCAGCATCACGACCTTGTCGATCTGCGGACGGCGCTTGGCGTCCCAGTACTCTGGATTCTTGGCCAGCTCGAGACGCTCGCGCGGCACGAACTTGGTCATCTTGAACGGCCCGGTGCCCGAAGCATCGGCGGCGAATGCCGCCCATGCCTGCTTGGAACGCTCAGCCTTGTCGCTCACCGAGCCCGGTACGGCGGCGAGTTTCTTGGCCCATTGCAGCGGCGAGGCCATGAACAGGTTGGTCAGGTTGATCGGCAGGAAGGAGTCCGGCTCGGAAGTGGTCAGCTCGACGGTGAGGTCGTCGATCTTCTTTGCAGTGCGCAGCGTCGGCATGCGCGATGCGGTCACGCCAACCTGGCTGGGATCGAAATTGGGTGCGTCCTTGTCGAGCACCTTGGCGACGTTCCACACGACGGCGTCGGCATTGAAGGCGGAGCCGTCGTGGAACTTGACGCCCGGGCGCAGCTTGAAGATCCACTTGGTCTTGTCCTTGGCGTCGACCGCCCACGACACGGCGAGGTCGGGAATCACTTCGCTGGCCTTGTCGGCTTTGGACAGATCCCATTGCGTCAGGCTGTCGTACATCGGGATGCCGGTGAAGCGATTGCCTTCGAAGCCCTGGTCGGGCTGGCCCAGAGTGCGCGGAATGTCGCCGGCGGTCATGGCGATACGCAGCACTTTTTCAGCGTGCGCGCCGATCGAGGTTAGCAAGCCGAAGGCCAGCGTACAGGCCAGAGTAATTGCGCTTGGTTTGGTCAGTTTCATGTCGATGCTTCCTTTTGTTGTTGAGGACGGCGAAAGGTGATGCTTAAGGGCTTGAGGCGGTGCAAAGAAATCAGGTGATCAGGGTTGGAGGAACTCAATGCCGGCGCGCGCCGCGGTATGCAGCAAATGCCGTTGCATGGCGGCGCGGGCGCCCTCGGCGTCGCCCGCCGAGATTGCCGCGGCAATGGCGCGATGTTCTTCCGCGCTCTCCCAGATGCGCGAGTGATCGGCGAACGGCAAACGCTGGCTATGGCTGATGCGCGTTTCAAAATCGCGCACCACCTGCAGCAGCCCGCCGTTGCCGGACAGTTCCGCAAGCAGCTGGTGGAATTCCAGATCGGCCTGCGAGGCAGTGACCAGGTCGACGTTTTTCAGCGCTTCTTCAAAACGCGCCTGCACGCCCCACAAGCGTGGCGTAGTGTGGGCGTTGATGACACGCGCGGCCAATGCGGCGGCGGCCGGTTCGAACACGTAGCGCAGCTGGAAGGTGGATTGCAATTCGGCCGACGACGGCAGTGCCGCGCCGGTACGCGCGGGGGCGGTGACTGTGCTGCTGCGACCGGAGGTTACCAGCGTGCCTTTGCCGGGCATGGCGCGGATGAAGCCGAGCGCTTCCAGCATCGATAGTGCTTCACGCAGCGAGGCGCGGCTGATGCCGAGCGACTCGGCGAGGTCGCGCTGGCCCGGCAGCATCTGTCCGGTCTTGTACGTCCCGGACAGGATCTGGCGCTGCAAAGTCTGTGCGGCGATATTGGGCATGCTCATCGGTTTCCCCTTTTTGGTCTGACTGGTCAGACCGCAAGAGGCGATATAGCAATTGACATGCCACCTGTTCGCCAAAACGGCGATGGCGCAGTGTCGGCGGCGATTGCGGGAAGAATTGCGGAGATATTGTTGAGCGTTCGTATCGACCGGAACACTGCGCCGAAACAAACCGCTGCACGAATTTCATGCAGCCGCGCGCCGCGAAAATGCGCGCTAAGCGTGCACGCCGCGAAAATGGAAACCGGGAGAATGCGCCCGCTCCACCGGGCGCGGTTTTCAGCGCCCAGTGACGATCAGTCAACTTGCATCGTCACCGGTGAAGAAGAGAGTCAGGCCGAACGCGGCGTCTGCATCGTGTGGCGCGCGACGTAGCGGTACAGCAGCAGCGCGGCAATGCCGCATACCGCCATCAGTGTCGTCAGCGGCAACGCGGTGCCGTCGTGCCATACGCCCATGATCACGCCCGACAACATGCCGATGCCGAACTGCAGCGTGCCCATCAGCGCCGCCGCCGTGCCGGCTTGCTTGCCTTGCTGCGCCAGAGCGATGGCCGACGCATTGGGGCCGACGAAGCCGTGGCAAGACAGGAAACCAAAGAAGCCGATCAGCAGCAGCGGCAGGCTTTCATAACCGCAGGCCACCAGCACCGCCACGATGGTGGTCAGGATGGCAGGAATCCAGATGATCTTGCCCAGCACGCGATCGGCGCTGCGCTTGATCACCAGGCGCGCATTGATCTGCGAACAGGCGATCAGGCCGATGGCGTTGGCGCCGAACACGAAGCCGAAGTTCTGCGGCTTGATGCCGTGCAGTTCGATCAGCACGAACGGACCGCCGGAGATATAGGCGAACAGTCCGGCCTGGATCAGGCCGCCGCACAATACATAAGCCATGAACTGGCGATGGCGCAGCAGGTCGAGGTACTGGCGCAGCACGCGCCCCAGATGCAACGGCACCACGTGCGCCTGGTCACGCGTCTCTTCCATCACGCGGTGGGTGCAGATCAGGCAGATCGCACCGAACACGGTCAGCGTCGCAAAGATCGCCCGCCAGGTCGAAAACGTCAGCAGCAGGCCGCCGATGAAAGGCGCCAGGATCGGTGCCAGGCCAAATACCAGCATCAGCATGGAAAACGCGCGCGCAGCGCCGTCGGCACCCATCTTGTCGCGCACCACGGCGCGCGGGATCACCATGCCGGAACTGCCGCCCAGGCCCTGGAAAAAACGCAGCACCAACAGCGTTTCGATATTGGGTGCAAACGTACAGCCGATGGAGGACACCACATACAGGCAGATGCCGAAATACAGAGGCGGCTTGCGCCCGAAGCGGTCGCTGATCGGTCCGTAGAACATCTGCCCGAGCGCCAGCCCGATCAGGAACGTCGACAGGGTCAGCTGGATGGTGTTGCTGGCCACGCCGAGGTCCTTGGCGATGAAGGAAAAACTGGGCAGGTACATGTCGATCGACAAGGCGCCCATCGCCGTCAGCGCGGCCATGAGGATCAGCCAACCGGGAAGGCGTTTGCCCTGAAAAGGCGAAGAATCTGTTTGCATGAGGAAAGTACAAAAAACCGTTTCCGGCCGATAAAAGGCACAGCAGGAAACGATCGGAGCATGAGAGGGGAAGCGTGGCGCGCAGGGAAGCGCGCATCCCGCATTATACCGGTTGACAGCACTTCCTTCAGGCGACGGTTGCGGCAAGGCAACGTGGCGGAGACAAATACTGCACGCCCTGCCGACTGTTGCAGCCGGGCCTGGCGGTTACCGCTCCCGCAATCTTTTTTTTGAAGATCACTCAACATTCGTTCAGCAATTCAAGAAAAAGATGGCACACTGATTGCAAACAATAATTCGACGAAATGCCGTCAAGAATTCGCAAATTTGGCCGACATTTTCATACTACTCAGAATATTTTGTTGTCATCTTGGGGAAGTGTTCAGGAAGATTCATGGGCGAGGGAAGAATAAAAAGAATCGCGGCGCGGGCCGTCTTTTACGTTTCCCGCTTGCTTCCCGGTTTCCTGTTGTGCCTGCTGGCGGCGTGCGGACAAGACGATACCGCCTCCCCGAAACGGAATGCATTTGCACAAACGCAAATCACCGCCCTGGTGTGGGCGCCCGACTGGCCCGACGAAATGCATCGCATCGCCGACGAGTTCCATCGCGCCCATCCGAACATCAGCGTCGACGTGCAATTCATGATCGGCAATTCGGTAGAAGAAAACCTCAAACCCAAGATCGCCACACGCAACCTGCCCGACCTGGTCTCGGTCAATCCCAACGCCTACAGCGCCGAGTTGGCCGAGCAAGGGGTGCTGGCCGACCTCGGTGAAACGGCGGCATGGGACAACATGCTGGAATCGCTCAGGCCCGACTGGACCAGCCGGCGCGGCAAGCGCTTCGGCATCTCGGGCGGCGTTGCGGCGACGCTGATCTACTACAACAAGGAGATGTTCAAACGCGCCGGCATCGCTGCGCCGCCGGGCAACTTCGAGGAATTCCTGGCGGCGTGCGCCAAGCTCAAAAAGGCCGGCTTCACGCCAATGGTCTGGACCGGCGCTTTTCCCAATACGCTGGCCAACGGACCGTTCAGCTTCGGCTTTGCCAACAGCGTGGCGGCGCGTCATCCGCGCGACTGGAAGCAGCGTATCGCCGACGGCAGCCTTGACCTCGGCAGCGGCGACGCCGTCGACATCTTCGCCAGGATCAAGCTGATCGCCGACAAGGGCTATCTGCAGCGTGGTTACATGAACACCAGCTATGACGAAGGCATGCAGCTGTTCGCCGACGGCAAGGCGGCCATGGCGTTCCAGGGGACATGGTCGTCCGGCGCGCTGATGCAAGGCAAGGGTTTCAGCACCGGCGTGTTCGTGCCGCCCTGGAACGCGCGCGGCAAAACCGTGGTGCCGGTGGTCGGCAGCGAGACCGGTTTCGCCGTGTGCGACACGCGCAACAAGAAAGCGGCGCTGCAGTTCCTCGAGTTCATCTACGGCAAGGGCTTTGCGATCCAGCAGAACAAGCGCCAGAACATCCCGCCGCTCAAACAGGTCAGCGGCAAGGTGGTGAGCGACCCGCAGATCGTCGATTATGTCCAGCGGGTGTCGCAAGCGCCGCTGACGGTGCCGCTCTACTATTCCTACCTGCCGACCAACACCATCGACTTGCTGCATCCGTTGCTGCAAGAGGTCCTGTTGGGCAAGATCTCGCCGCGCCAGGCGGCGCTCACGCTCGACCGGTCGATCCGCCATGAAGCGCGCACGGAGAACAAGTAAGTCATGACGCACGCACCCGCCCGTCGCCGGAAGGACATCGCCGCATGAAGAAGATGCTCGACCTGCTGTCGCTCAAGCTGTTGCGCCGGATCGAGATCCGCTACCGGCTGATCAATTCCTTTTTGCTGGTATCGATGCTGCCGCTGCTGATCGCCGGCATCGTGGCGTATCGCGAATCGAGCTATGCCTCCCAGGAGAAAGTGCGCATCTTCGCCGGCGAGGTCGTCAAGCAAGTCGCCCAAAACATGCTGCAGCAGATTGAGAAGATCGAATCCTCGAGCGAGGAACTGGCGATGTCCGAACGCATGCAGCATGCGCTGGCCGCCTATTACAGCAAGAACCCGTCCGAGCGCGCCGCCGGCCATGGTGAGATCATCCGCCTGCTGCTGGAGAACTACGGCTCCTTCGAATACGTCAACCAGAAATACGTGCTGGACCGTCGCCACCGCATCATGGATCCGCAGGTGTTCGCCCAGCTCGGCGACGGCGTGGCGCGCTTCGCCGAAGATGCGCCCGACATGAAAGGCAGGCCCTACTGGGACGTCTACAGCACCGCCGCCGGACAGAAGAGCGTAGTGCTGTTGCGCGACATCCTGTTCAAGGGCAACAACCGTGTCGCCGGTACGCTGTTCGTCGGCTTGCGGCCGCTGCACTTCTCGCGCATCTTCGAATCGGTCAACCTCGGCTACGGTTCGCGCATGCTGGTGATCGACGCCCGCGACGGCCACGTCATCGTCAGCGCGAATGCGGCCAATAACGACGCCCCTGAGTCAGGACTGGTCGCTGCCGTCGCGCACAGCGTGGCGGAAGGCCGGGACAATTTCGTGTCTTACCGCGACGGCGACAACCGCAGGCAGCTCGCCGCTTTCGCGCCGGTGCCGCATACCAACTGGATGGTGGTTAACATCACGCCGCTCAACGCGCTCAACACCGAAGTGCGCTCGATCCGCAACAAGATCATCGTCATCGGCGTGCTGTGTTTCATCCTGGCGCTGGTGCTGTCGTTCATCATCGCGCGCAGCATCTCGCTGCCGCTCAAGCAGTTGGTGGGCGTGATGAAGGCGACTCGCACCGGCAACTACCTGATCCGCATGGATTACGAGGGCAAGGATGAAATCGCCGTGCTGTCGCAGCGCTTCAACGACATGGCCAGCAAAGTGCATCAGCACAACGAGCGACTGGAAGAACTGGTGGCCGAACGCACGCGTGAACTGGAACAGGCCAACCAGCAACTGGAAGCGCTGAGCGCCACCGACAGCCTCACCGGCATCGCCAACCGCCGCCGCTTCGACGAGGCGCTGGGCGGTGAATTGCGGCGCGCGGTGCGCTCGTTGAAGCCGCTGTCGCTGATGATGCTCGACGTTGATTATTTCAAGAATTACAACGACCGCTACGGCCACCTGGCCGGCGACGATTGCCTGCGCGCCATCGCGCGCGTGCTGCGCACCAGCTCGCGCCGGGCCACCGACCTGGCAGCCCGTTACGGCGGCGAAGAGTTCGCCGTGATCGTCGCCGAAAGCGACAGCGCCAACGCCATGCTGCTCGCCGAAAACATCCGCAATGCCGTCGCCGCGTTGCAGATCCCGCACGACGATTCACCCTTCGGCTACGTGACCTGCAGCATCGGCGTTACCGCCTTGCAGGTCGACGAAAGCATGAGTACCGACACACTGCTGCGCCTGGCCGACGTCGCGCTGTATCAAGCCAAGGCGCTCGGCCGCAATCGCGTGGTGCTGAGCGATCATGCCGGCGCCGCCGGATAGGCTTCTGCAAGGATGTGGACGACTCGACAACTTTGCTGCGCTGCGTCGCCCACAGTACTCCGCCGAGGTGCTTAACTAGCGGCCATTTCCCGGCCTTTTCCCACGATTGCAGAGCGCCCCGGCGAACTACCATGCAAGGCTGATCCTGCCTTCCCCTCGCGCAGGTTATATAAAAAACAATATTGAGACGAAAGAAAATCAAATGAAAAACATGCGCATCGGCTCGCGCCTGGGCCTGGGTTTTGCATTGGTGTTGTCGCTGCTGGTGCTGATGACGATCATCGGGGTGTGGCGACTGCAGGATATCGGCGGGCGCACCGCTTCCATGATCGCGCTGGACCTGCAGAAAGAACGCCTGGCCACCGAATGGGCCGCCAACATCGACGCCAACGGCGTGCGCACCGTGGCGGTCATCAAGAGCAACAACGCCGATCACCAGAAGTTCTTCAAGGACCAGATGGCCGGCACCGTCGATCGCACCAGCGCGGTCCAGAAGCAGCTCGATGAACTGGTCAAATCAGCCGATGGGCGCAAGCTGTTCGACTCCCTGCTGGCGCAACGCAAGGTCTACAACGACCTGCGCAACAAGGTCATCAACATCAAGGAAGCCGGCGATGAAGCTGCGGCCGTGACGGCACTCGAGACCGAACTGATCCCCGCGATGAAGGAATACAGCGCGCGCGTGAATGCCGTGGCGACGCATCAGCGCGACGTCATCAACCGCAGTGCCGCCATCGTCGACGAGCAATACCGCTCGGGGCGCGCGATCCTGATCGCGGTGGGCGTGCTGGCGCTGCTGGTCGGCATCATTGCATCATGGCGCCTGTCCGACGGCATCACGCGGCCGCTGCGCCGTGCAGTGCAGGCCACCTCGGCGGTCGCCGCCGGCGATCTAAGTACGCACGTGGAGGTCGATCGCAAGGATGAAATCGGCCAGTTGCTGCAAGGCTTGCACGACATGTCGCAGAACCTGCTCAAGACCGTGCGCGAAGTGCGCAGCGGCGCCGACACCATCGCCACTGCGTCGTCCGAAATCGCTACCGGCAATCTCGATCTGTCGTCGCGCACCGAACAGCAGGCCGGCTCGCTGGAAGAGACCGCCTCGGCGATCGAACAACTGACGTCGACCGTGAAGCAGAACGCCGACAATGCGCGCGAAGCGAATCAACTGGCGCTGACCGCCTCCAACGTCGCCGTCGAAGGCGGCGCCGTGGTCGGCCAGGTGGTGGACACCATGGGCGCCATCAACGAATCCTCGCGCCGCATCGTCGACATCATCAGCGTGATCGACGGTATTGCCTTCCAGACCAATATCCTGGCATTGAACGCGGCGGTGGAAGCGGCGCGCGCCGGCGAGCAGGGCCGTGGCTTTGCGGTGGTGGCCTCGGAAGTGCGCAGCCTGGCGCAGCGTTCAGCCTCGGCCGCCAAGGAAATCAAATCGCTGATCGACGACTCGGTCGACAAGGTCGGCTCGGGAACGCGCCTGGTGGAACAAGCCGGCAAGACCATGACCGAGGTGGTCAGCAGCGTCAAGCGCGTGAGCGACATCGTCGCCGAGATCAGCGCGGCCACGCAGGAACAAAGCACCGGCATCGGCGAAGTCAACCACGCCATCACGCAGATGGATCAGGTCACGCAACAGAATGCAGCGCTGGTGGAAGAAGCGGCGGCGGCGGCCGGGTCGCTGCAGGAACAGGCAGCGAAGCTGGCGCAGGTGGTAAGCGTATTCAAGCTCGACGACAATCAGGTGATGGCCGCACCGAAGCCGGCGGCGCCAATGCGCAACATCACGCCGCAACGCCCTGTCATCGCCACGGCAAAACCGGCCCCGGCCAATCCGCCAAAGACCCGCGCCATTGCGGCGCCGCAACCGCGGCAGGCACCGGCCAGGGAGAACGCCGACGACTGGGAAACATTCTGAGGTACTGCAATTGCGCGTTGTCATGACGCGCTAAACAAAAAGGGCGTCCGCTGTGAATCGGGCGCCCTTTTTGTTTCCTGCTGCCGGCTTACAGTTTGAAGTGGCGTCCTGCTTCCGCCAGCTTGCCTGCCTGGGTCTGCAACAGTTCCGACGTCGCCGACGCCTGCTCTACCAGCGCGGCGTTCTGCTGCGTGGTGTTGTCCATTTCGGTGACGGCCTGGTTGATCTGTTCGATGCCCTGGCTTTGCTCCTGGCTGGCGGTGGCGATTTCGCCCATGATGGCGGTCACGCGCTTGACGCTTTCCACCATCTCGCTCATGGTCGCGCCGGCCTGCTCGACCAGCTTGCTGCCGGAACCGACTTTCTCCACCGAATCGCCGATCAGCGATTTGATTTCCTTGGCGGCCGCCGCCGAACGCTGCGCCAGGCTGCGCACTTCCGAGGCCACCACGGCGAAGCCGCGGCCCTGTTCGCCGGCGCGCGCGGCCTCCACGGCGGCGTTCAATGCCAGGATATTGGTCTGGAACGCGATGCCGTCGATGACGCTGATGATGTCGACGATCTTGTTCGAGGATTCGTTGATGGCGCCCATGGTATCGACCACTTGCGACACCACGCCACTGCCCTTGACGGCGACGTCGGAAGCGTTCTGCGCCAGCTGGTTGGCCTGGCGCGCGTTCTCGGCGTTCTGCTTGACGGTGGAGGTCAGCTGTTCGATCGAGGCGGCGGTTTCCTCCAGCGAGCCGGCCTGCTGCTCGGTGCGCGACGACAGGTCGAAGTTGCCGGAAGCGATTTCGTTGGCGGCGGTGGAAATCGAATCGGTGCCGACCTGCACCTCGGAGACGATCTTGCGCAAGCCGGTGTTCATCTCGTCGAGCGCCTGCATCAGTTCGGCGATTTCATCCTTGCCCTGCTTCTGGATGTTGGCGGTGAGATCGCCCGCGGCCACCATCTTGGCGACTTCCAGGGCACGCTTCAATGGCGTCGTGATGCTGCGCGAAATGATCAGCACCGCGACCACGCTGATGACCACCAGCAGCATGCCCAGCAATAACATCAGCTGCATGCCGCGCGTGCTCGAGCGGTCGATGTCCACGGCCATCTGGTCGATGGCTTTGCGCTGCATCGCCAGTAGCGCATTGACCTTGTCCGCATAGGCCTTGGACGCGGGCTCGAATACGTCCTTGTAGGCTTTCTCGGCGGCGGCTGCATCACCGGTCTTGCGCGTATTCATCACCAGTTCCTTGGCGGCCTGGTATTTGTTGCGCGCGGCGATGATTTCCTTGAACAGGGCCTTCTCGTCCTCCGAACTCAGGAGCGGCTCGATCTTCTTGATGATGCCGCTGCCGGACACGACGCTGGCGGCGATCGCCTCCTTGAAGGTATCTGCCAAATTGGCGTCCGAACTGCGCGCGATCATCGAAGTACGCACGATCGCCGAATACGTCAGCACGAACCAGTCAGCGACCAGCCTTTCCTTGGCCAGCGGCATTTCCATCATGGCGCTGGTGGCTTCCGCATTGCGCCTGGCATTGATCAGTCCCACCGATGTGGAAATAGTCGCCAGGATGAGAACGATGGCGAAACCGAAGATCAGGCGGCTGGAAATCCGCATGTTGGCAAGTTGTTTCATGATGGCTGGGGTCCCCGCGTACTGTCGTTGTGTTTATGTTTCCCTGGCGCCGGTTCTGGTCCGGGCTCTGATGCAGGTTACCGCGTTTTACGGGTATGGCAAACACAAGTTTGGGCGAAAGCAACACTGCTGCGCAGCAGCATCAGAAAGAGGAAGCAGTGGATGCCGCACAAGGTGCCGCAAGGACGAGAAATCGGACGGAGAGCGTGCACCCGCGCGAGGCGCGCACCCTCTTGGCTCAAGCGGGGCGTGCGAACGGCAAACGTTTGCCTTCGGCATCGCTGCGCAGCGCCAGGTCGATGATGGTCATGACGTCGACCGCGTCCTGCGCCGGCACCGGGAAAATCTTGCCGTCCAGCAGCGTGTCAGCCAGCGCGCGATAGAAGCCGGCGTAGTCGCCGTCCAGCGTGGCGTGTTCACCTTGCCTGTCCAGGTCGCCATCGACTTGCCGCAACCATCCCGGAGGATTCTTGCCGAAGCCGGCGTCGCCGGGACGCAAGCCTGCTTTCAGTTGATCTTCCTGCACGTCGAGGCCGTTGATCAGGTAACTGCCGCGCGTGCCGTGCACGGCAAAGCGCGGCGGCGGCAAGGCGCTCAGCGCGCTGGCGTGCAGCACCACTTCCTTGTCGGCGTAATGCAGTTGCAAATGCACGTAGTCCGGCACCTGCGCATTGTCGCGCTGCTGCCGCACCGCGGCCGACAGCGATTGCGGCGCGCCAAACAGCGCCAGCGCCTGGTCGATCAGGTGCGGACCGAGATCGAACAGCAGGCCGCCGCCGTGCGCCGCTTCTTCGCGCCAGCGTTTCGGGATGACCGGACGGAAGCGGTCGAAGTGCGATTCGAAATGCGTCACGCGACCGAGTGCGCCGTCGGCGATCAGCGCGCGCACGGTCATGAAGTCGCCGTCCCAGCGGCGATTGTGGAACGGTGCGAACAGCAATCCGCGCTCCACCGCCAGCCGCGCCAGTGTCTGCGCATCGGCGCCGGACAAGGTGACCGGCTTGTCGACCACGACATGCTTGCCGGCTTCCAGGGCGCGGCGCGCCAACGCGAAATGGGTGTCGTTGGGTGTGGCGATAACGATGCAGGCGATGTCGTCGCGCGCCAGCAGGGCATCGAAGTCCGGCACGATGTCGGCCGCGGGGAAATCGGCGCGGCCGCGCTCGTCCTGCGACGTGGCGATCACCGCAAGTTCAGTGCGCCCGCTGCGGGCGATTACCGGCGCGTGGAAGGTGGTGCCGGCAAAGCCGTAACCCATCAAACCCAGCTTCAATTTTGCGGACATGGCGTCGCTCCTCGTTTGGCGTGGCTCAGACTTTTTTGACGAACTCGGTCTTCAGGCCCATCTGGCCGAAACCGTCGATCTTGCAATCGATGTCGTGGTCGCCGTCGACCAGGCGGATGTTCTTGACCTTGGTGCCGATCTTGACCACACCGCCGCCGCCCTTGAGCTTGAGGTCCTTGATCACGGTCACGGTGTCGCCGTCCTGCAGGATGTTGCCGGCGGCGTCGCGCCAGACCTTGCTGCTGTCTTCCACCGTTTCGGCGGCCTGGATCGGCCACTCATGGGCGCATTCAGGGCAAACGTACAAGGCGCCGTCTTCATAGGTGAACTCGGACTGGCATTGGGGACAAGACGGCAAGGTGCTCATGATGGCTTTCGTAACGATGCGGCAGGCACGCCGGATGCGTGTCGCCAGGTGCGCAGTATACCGCCCGGGCGTACATTCTCCGCACAGTAGCCGCTATACTGGCCCCTGTCGTTGAATGACTTTCGAGCAGGAGTTGGCATGCTGCAGTCGCTTTCCGGTATCCCCGTTCATCACGTGCGCAAGGAGTGCCCGCCGGGCGCCTGCGTGTGCGATCGTGAGAGCCTGCTTCACAGCGCCGCGGCCAACCCCGACACCGACGTGCGCGTGCTGACGCTGACGCAGGAGCAGGAGCGCCGGCTGCTCGAACGCATCGAACGCATTTCCAGCTATGACGATTTGCAGCATGTCGCCGGCCTGCTCTACAAACAGCTCGGCGTGGTCTTGCGCATCGCGCCAAGTCCGCGCGAGGTGCGCACCGTGCGCGGCTTCCTGATCCTGCTGGAAGAACGTCCGGGTCTGTGCAAGAAGACCCGCCAGGCGGTGCCGGCGGCAATCCGCAAGTGTCTGGAAAGCAATCCCGACATCGCCTTCGCCATCCTCAACGCCCACGATCTGCTGGGCGGCGCCTGATGTCGATTCTTCTGGTGCGCCGATATATTCAGAAATCGCGTAAGCATCATCGAAAGCATTCGTTCTGCTAAAACGTCGCTTTGTTTAGTCTTGATCCCTTGATAATTTTTCCGGGGGCAGGACATGACAAGAACATCCACGATATCCACAACGTCGAACAAACGCCGTCTGGTATTGCAAGGCGCCGCAGCGGCGGCACTGGTCGGCGCCACCGGCTGGAGCAATGCCGCCGAAGAGCGCACGCTGCGCATCGGCTACCAGAAGTTCAACACGCTCAACATCCTCAAGGGCACCGGCAACCTGGAAAAGGCGCTGGCGCCGCTGGGCTGGAAGGTGAAATGGTTCGAGTTCGCGGCCGGTCCGCAGCTGACCGAGGCGCTTAACGCCGACGCCATCGACTTCGGCCACGCCGCCGACACGCCCTCGGTGTTCGCCAACGCCTCCGGCGTGAACGCGGTGTATCTGGCCGCCGAACAACCGTATCCGAAAGGCATCGGCATCTTTGTCGCGCAGGATTCGCCTATCCGTTCGATCAGGGAACTCAAGGGCAAGAAGGTTGCGCTGGGTCGCGGCTGGAACGTGCAATACCTGCTGGTGCGCGCACTCGAAGAAGCCGGCCTGAGCTACAACGACATCGTGCCGGTGTATCTGTCCAACGCCGCCGACGTGCGTGCGACTTTCCAGTCGGGCAACGTCGACGCGGCCGGCTTGTGGGATCCGTTCCTGGCCGGCCAGGAAATCTCGACGCGCCCGCGCATCCTGCGCGACGGTACCGGCTTGTCGAACAACCGCACCTTCCATCTGGCCACGCCGAAGTTCGCCGACCAGAACAAGAACATCATCCGCATCCTGTTCGCCGAACTGAAGAAGACCAACAACTGGACCCAGGCCCATCCGCAAGAAACCGCCGACCTGCTGGCGCCGCAACTGGGTGTCGATCCCAAGGTGCTGCGGCTGGCGACCGAGCGCCGCAACTACACCACGGTGCCGATCGACGCCGGCATCATCCAGGAACAACAGCAAATCGTCGAAGCCTTCTACAAGCTCGGCCTGATCAAGAATCAGGTGCAAGTCAAGGACAAGGTTTACGGCGAAGCCTTGCTGTAAGAACGCGTCATGACGATACATCTTGCGGCCTTCCTGATCGCCGGCAACGCGGCCCACAGTCAGGTGCTGTGGCGCCATCCGCGCAGCAAGCCGGGCGGATTCCTGACGCTCGACTATTACAGGCGCATTGCGCAGACGCTGGAACGCGGCAAGTTCGACCTGCTGTTTTTCGCCGACCGGCTGGCGGTGTCGACGCGTTTCGGCGGCAGCCATCGCTACGGCGTGGCGCACGGCGACCAGGACGCGACGCGCATGGATCCGCTGCCGGTGCTGGGTGCGATTGCGGCAGTGACCTCTCACATCGGACTCGGCGCGACACGCTCGACGACCTATTCGCAACCGTATAGCCTGGCGCGTGAATTCTCCACGCTCGATCATTTGTCGGCGGGGCGCGCGGCGTGGAATGTGGTGACCTCGGTGAACCAGGGCGAGGCCGACAACTTCGGCCTGCGTGAAACCCTGGGTCATGACGAACGCTACGACCGCGCCGATGAATTCCTCGAGGTCACGCACAAGTTGTGGAACAGCTGGGATGCGCAGGCGCTGGTGCTGGACGCCGGCAGCGGACGCTACGCCGATCCCGACCGCGTCCATGCGATCGATCACCACGGCGCGCATTTCAACGTGCGCGGCCCGCTCAATATCCCGGCCTCGCCGCAGGGCGGACCGGTGATCATCCAGGCCGGCTCGTCGCATCGCGGCCAGGACTTCGCGGCGCGCTGGGCCGAGGTGGTGTTCGGCATCCAGCCGGATCTGGCGCGCATGCAGCGCTTCTACCAGGACCTGAAAAGCCGCACCGGGAAATTCGGCCGCAAGCCCGCCGACATCAAGGTGCTGACCGCGCTCATGCCCTTCGTCGGAACGAGCAAGGCGGAGGCGGAAGACAAGCGCGCGCAGCATAATGCGATGGTCGATCCCGTCGTCGGCCTGTCGACCTTGTCGAGCCACATGAACGTGGATTTTTCGGCGCATGCGCTGGACGCACCGATTGATGACATCCAGGTGGCCGGCATGCAGGGCTTGTTCGGACTGGTGAAGGAATTGTCGAGCGAAGGCCGCCTCACGCTGGCCGATATCGGCAGGCTGTACGCGAGCGGCGTGCTGGTGCCGCAGGTGGCGGGCACCGCCGCGGATGTGGCCGACTGGATGGAACACATCGTGGCGCAGCAAGGTGCGGACGGCTTCGTGATCACGCCGGCGCACCTGCCGGAAGGCTTTGACGATTTCGTCGGCCTGGTGGTGCCGGAGCTGCAGCGGCGGGGACAGTTCCGGTTGGATTACGAGGGCGATACCCTGCGCAGTTATCTGCGCTGAGGACGAGTTGCGGCATGAATGAAAAACGGCGCGAATCACTTCGCGCCGTTTTCATTTCATCGTACCGCTTGCTGCAACTTCGCAACTTACTCCGGCTTGCCGCCCTTGCGATGCGGCTTGGCCTGACCCGACACGCGTGTGTCAGGACGGGCATCTCGCTTGTCCGAGCGCTTGTCGCCGGGACGACCGGCACGCGCGCTGCTGTTGACCTTGGGCGGCGTGGCATTCTTCGCCGGGGTCTTGTCGTGATGCTCGGTGCCGGTGCCGATGATGCTGATGTTCATCTTGCGCCCGGCGATCTCCACCACTTTCAACTGATGCAGCAGCGGCTTGGGCATGCCGGCCGGCAGGTCCAATGTGCTGTGGTCATCATGGATGTCGATACGACCGATGTGCTTGGCTTCGAGTCCGGCCTCGGTGGCGATGGCGTTGACGATGCTGGCCGCCGTCGCCGCGTGGGCGCGGCCGATCTCGATGCGGAAAGTCTGCATCTGGAACTCGGGCTTGCCTTTTTCCTTGCCTTTCTTGCGCGGCGGCTCTTCAGCAGGAACGTGATCGGCGCGCTCGGTACGTTCGGCACGCACCGGACGATCTTCACCACGACCACCGTCGCGTTCAGCACGCGGACCGCGTTCGGCGCGCAGCATCGGTGGACGTTCGTCGGTGACGCTGATCTTGAGTTGCTGGCCGGCGACCCAGACTTTCTTCAGATGCTGCAGCAAGTCGTCCGGCATGTCGCCCGGCAGGTCGAGCACGCTGTGGTCGTCGAAGATCTCGATGCGGCCGATGTGCTTGGCGTCCATGCCGGCTTCGTTGGCGATGGCGCCGACGATGTTCCCGGGCTTGACGCCATGCTCGTGACCGACTTCGATACGGTAAGTCTGTGTCGTGTGGGCGGCGAAATCGGCCTTGGTCGGACGCGCGCGTTCAGTGCGCTCGGGACGTTCTGCGCGGTCGCTGCGTTCAACACGTTCGGTGCGTTCCGGACGCTCCTTGCGCTCGCTGCGTTCGGCGCGCGGCGCTACAGCGCCGACACCGCCGTCGCGGCTGATCTGCAATTGCTGGCCGGCCACGCGCACCGACTTCAGGTGATCGATCAGGTCCGGCGGCATGTCGTCCGGCAGATCGAGGACGCTGTAGTCGTCATAGATTTCAATGCGGCCGATATGCTTGGAATCCATGCCGGCTTCGTTGGCGATGGCGCCGACGATGTTGCCCGGCTTGACGCCGTGCTGATGGCCGACTTCGATGCGGAAGGTCTGCATGCCTGGATCGGCGGCGCGGACGATGCGTTCCTTGGGCGCGTAGCCGGGACGCTCATTGCGGTCATTGCGCTCGGGACGGTCGCCACGCTCTGCACGCGGCGAACGATCCGGACGTTCACGCGAGGCACGGTCGTCGCTGCGCACGAACTCCGGTTCGCGCTGGTTCTTGTCGAGCAGCAGCGGCACGTCGCCGCGCGCCATCTTGGCCAGCGCAGCGGCAATGTCGACGGCGGTGACGTTCTCTTCACGCTCGTAGTCTTCGATCAGCGAACGGAACACGTCGAGCTCGCCGGCGGCCAGCGTTTCGCCGATCAGTTCCTTGAAGCGCGCCACGCGCACGTCGTTGACGGCCTGCACGCTCGGCAGGTTCATTTGCGTGATCGGCTGGCGGGTCGAACGCTCGATGCTCTTGAGCAGGTTCTTTTCGCGCGGGGTGATGAACAGGATCGCTTCGCCGCTGCGGCCGGCGCGGCCGGTGCGGCCGATGCGGTGGGTGTAGCTTTCCGGATCATAAGGCACGTCGTAGTTGATGACGTGGCTGATGCGCTCGACGTCGAGGCCGCGCGCGGCGACGTCGGTGGCGATCAGGATATCGATGTGGCCGTCCTTCAGTTGCTGGATGGTGCGTTCGCGCTGCTGCTGCTGAATGTCGCCGTTGATGGCGGCGGCGGCAAACCCTCTCGCCTTCAGTTTGCCGGCGAGCTCTTCGGTGCCGAGCTTGGTGCGCGCAAAAATGATCAGGCCGTCGAAGGGTTCAACTTCCAGGATGCGCGTCAACGCATCGAGCTTGTGCATGCCGCTGACCAGCCAGTAACGCTGGCGGATGTTGTCGGCGGTGCCGGTTTTGGCGGCGATGGTGACTTCGGCCGGATCGCGCAGGTAAGTCTGGGCGATGCGCTTGATGGCGGACGGCATGGTGGCCGAGAACAGCGTGGTCTGGCGCGTGGCCGGGGTCTTTTGCAGGATTGATTCGACGTCGTCGATGAAACCCATGCGCAGCATTTCATCGGCTTCGTCGAGCACCATGGTCTTCAGTTGCGACAGGTCGAGCGAGCCCTTGTCCAGATGGTCGATCACGCGGCCGGGGGTGCCGACCACGACGTGCACGCCGCGGCGCAAGGCGCTCAGCTGCGGGCCGTAGCTCTGGCCGCCGTAAATCGGCAGCACATGGAAACCGGGGATGTGCGTGGCGTAGCGCTGGAATGCTTCGGCCACCTGGATCGCCAGTTCGCGCGTCGGCGCCAGCACCAGCGCCTGCGGCGCGGTCTGGCGGATATCGATGCGCGACAGGATCGGCAGCGCGAATGCGGCGGTCTTGCCGGTGCCGGTCTGGGCCTGGCCCAGCACGTCGCGGTTGCTCAGCAGGATGGGGATGGTCGCGGCCTGGATCGGCGACGGCGATTCGTAACCGAGCTCTTTCAGTACACGCAACAGCGGTTCACTGAGATTGAGGTCGGAAAACAAGGGAAGGGGGGCTTCGGACATGAGGACTCACTGGTTCTTTTTTGGGACCGCAGGGCGCGGCCGCATGGGGTGCAGTTTACCCGCTTGTGACGCGCTCAGCGATGTTAAGTTGCAGCAGCGCGTGCGCCGGTGGCGGAAACGGGCGCTTTCTTGACCGACGACGAGCGGAGATGTTGCCCGGAAGACAAACAATGCCCGGCGCCAAGAGACGGGCAGTCAGGCTGGAATCGGACGGAAAAGCCGCCCTGCCTGCAGGATTTACTGGAAGGTGTTGGGGGTCAGCTGCAGCGGCGAGCCTTGCACGCCGGCATGCACCAGGCGGCGCGCGACGCCGGTAATGTTGGCTTCCAGTTCGCGGAAGGTGCGCATCGGACCGATCGCGTTGAACATCTGCGAGGCCAGTTTGATCAGCGCTTCATTGGAGATGAAACACTCGCGGTCGACGAACTCCACGCATACAGAAAAAATCACGCCGGCGTTGGTCAATTTCACTTCGGTAACAGACTGCGACATGACTTTTCCTTTACTCGGATAATCGACCTATAGTGCGCGTAAGTCCGGCGAATAGCAACCAAAATCGGCGATCGCCCGGGTCTGGCGCGGCTTCCGGAAGGATTGGCCGGGTTCACTGCAGACAATGTATAATAGAGGCTCGTTGGGCGGTTTCGCCCTGTTCCCGGACCGGCCTGCAGCATCGTCAGTCTCCACTCTTTCCGGCCGCGCCAGCCTCTCGTTTCACTGTTTTCCGGCACGCGGCCCGTCCTGTAGTAGTCCTGCCGCCGGTAAGATTGTGCATCCGGCGCCAAGTCTTTCCGCATGTCTGCACGCGGTGCTCCCGGGCGAAAAGCAAACCGCACTGGTCCGCTCAAGCGGTAACCGGCCTCTTTTTTCTGCGATCTTCGGCGGATGTTGTTGCAGCCTCTTGCAAGCTGCCGCCTGCCGGTCGCCTTATTTGGAAACCACCATGGCTAAAGAAGAATTACTCGAAATGAACGGCCTCGTCGAAGAAGTCCTGCCCGATTCGCGCTTCCGCGTGAACCTGGAAAACGGCCATCGACTGATCGCCTACACCTCCGGCAAGATGCGCCAGAACCATATCCGCATCCTGGCCGGCGACAAAGTCACACTGGAACTGTCTCCTTACGACCTGAGCAAGGGCCGCATCACTTTCCGTCATCTGGAAAAGCGCGGACCGGTCGGCGGCGGACAGCAACGTCGTCGCTACTGATATCTCGATACGCAACGAGATTGCGATGTCGAACGCGACCCCCATAGAGCGCAGCAACGGCGCTGCGGCGATTTCCGCCAAGGCGATCGCGTTGGCGGCTGCGCTGGAAGTCGAGCTGGTCGAATGCGTCTGGGATATCGGCGCCGACCTCACGCATGAACATGCGCATCGGCTCGACCTGATCACGGCGGCAAAATCCGTGCGCGTGTATTTTCCCGATCTGGAATTGACCACGTCCGGCAATGCTTCGCGCGCCAAGCGCACCGAAGAACGCCTGCAACGCGCCATTGTTCAGCTGCAAGAACGCACGCCGGCGCCGACCTACGGTTTCCGCTGACCATTGCCTCGGACATATCGTGAATTAAATCTCGATATGTTTAGGTAATCCGCAGGTTTACCTGTATATTTAAATTTGCACTTACATCAAGTCGTCGTTATTGTTGGTCTCTTCTCTTGAGCTCGCTTGCGAGCCTCCTCTGTCGGACTCTCTTCGGTTACATCTTTCTTGGTCTCGGGTGCGCTTCGGGCGTTGTCCCTCATTTTTTTTCAAGGAAGTAATAACATGTCTACAAGTCAAACAGGTACGGTCAAGTGGTTCAACGATGCCAAGGGCTTCGGCTTCATCACGCCTGATCAAGGCGGCGACGATCTGTTCGCGCATTTCCAGGACATCCAATCGAACGGTTTCAAGAGCCTGGCTGAAAACCAGCGCGTCTCGTTCGATCGCGGCACTGGTCCTAAGGGCGAAAAAGCCACCAATATCAAAGCGATCTAATCGCATGATGTGACGTGAAGGCCAAGGTCTTCACGACATCCAAGTCCGGGATGGACAAACCGGCGACACCACGCAGATAGCATGGGTCGTTGATGAAAGAATTCCCGGCACCGCAGTTTCTGCGGGATAACAAAGCTCGCTACGGCGGGCTTTGTTGCATTCCGGGCCGACCTGCTTCGGCTATCATCGCGGATCCGCGATTTTCTCCTGGGACGTCCATGCATTCCACCCCACAAGACTGGTCCGCGCGACTGACGGCGCTGGCCGGCGCAATCAGCGATGCCGACGGCGATGGCGCGCACGACATCAACCATCTGCATCGCGTCTGGCAGGCCGCACGCATCCTGCTCCACGATTACCCCGACGCCGATGCGCTGGTGGTGCAAGCCGCCTGCTATCTGCACGACCTGGTTAATCTGCCCAAGGATGATCCGCAACGCCATCTTGCCTCGCGCCAGGCGGCGCAACTTGCGTGCAGGCATTTGCAGCAACTCGATTTCCCAATGGACAAACTCGACGCGGTCGCGCACGCCATCGAGGCGCACAGTTTTTCCGCCGGCATCGCACCGACCACCATCGAAGCGCGGATCGTGCAGGATGCCGATCGTCTCGACGCACTCGGCGCGGTCGGGCTGGCGCGCATGTTCTACACCGCCGGCCGCATGGGCAGCCGGCTGGCGCATGCCGACGATGCGCGTGCAGAGCATCGCGCATTGGATGATCGTCGCTACGCACTCGACCACATCGCCTGCAAACTGGAAACCTTGCCGGCGACGATGCAAACCGCTGCCGGCCGCCGCCTCGGCGAGCAACGCGTGCAATGGCTGCGCGACTTCCGCACACGCTTTCTGGCGGAGTGGGAAGGCGCCTGAAAGCATTTTTCGGAATGCTGCTAGAATGAATCCATCGCATCAATCCATCGTTTTACTTTGCATTCATCCTTCATGTTCATCGCCGCCCTGTCCTGCCTGTTGTCGCTCAGCCTGTATGCCCTGGCTGCGCGAGCGCGTGCACGCACCGTCGCGGCCGGTAAACAAAAGAAACAGTCGCTCATCTGACCGGGGCGCGCTGTCCTGTCAGGTGGGCTGACAGGATGGCCAACGCAGACCGGACACGTTCCCCTCGCTAGTTCTCCTTGCACCTGCCGGCAGACATTCAACGGTCTGTAATGCAGTTCATCCTCATGGAGAGTAGCAATGCGTTCTTTCGACGGTATCTGGATTCCCCTGGTCACGCCCTTCCACGACGGCAAGATCGACTTCCCCGCTTTGCAGGCGCTGGCGCGCAGCATGTTCGACGCCGGCGTGTCCGGCCTGGTCGCCTGCGGCTCGACAGCAGAAGCGGCCGCGCTCGACGACGGCGAACAACTTGCCGTGCTCGACGCCATCCTCGATGCGGTGCCGGGCTGTCCGGTGGCGATGGGCCTGGCCGGCAACCGCCAGGTCGCGATGCTGGAGAAGATGCAAAAAATCCAGCAGCGTCCTGTGGCAGGATTGCTGATTCCGGCACCGTATTACATTCGTCCCTCGCAGGAAGGCCTGCGCGCGTTCTACCTGGCCATGGCCGATGCCGCCGAGGCACCGGTGATCGTCTACAACATCCCCTACCGCAGCGGCATCAACATCGACGCCGCCACCATCCTCGCGCTCGCCGACCATGAACGCATCGTCGCCGTGAAGGATTGCGGCGGCAACGCGGCGGCCACCATGGACCTGATCGCGCATGGCGGTTTGCAAATCATGGCGGGAGAAGATGAACAGATTTTCACGACGCTTTGCCTTGGCGGCAGCGGCGCGATCACTGCGGCGGCGCACATCCGTCCGGACCTGTTCGTGCGCATGGCGCAGCTGGTGCGCGAGCAACGCCTGGTCGAAGCGCGCGAGCAATTCTATGCGCTGTTGCCGCTGATCCGCCTGTTGTTCGCCGAACCGAATCCGGCCGTGATCAAGACCGCGCTTGCCATGATGGGCATGCTGCGCGATGAATTGCGCGCACCGATGCTGGTCAGCTCGCCGGCGCTGCACGACAGGCTGCGCCGCGAACTGTCGCGGCTCGGTTGCCTGTAGGCGACGGGCTAAGGCAAGCCTGTCACGGCGGCGCCGCTGGCGATGCCCTGCTCGCGCAGGATGTCGGCCAGGCTGCTGCGAAAACGCAGCAGCGGCGCGGCCAGGCGACCGCTGGCCAAACCCGGCGCGTGCACCAGCCATACACCCATGCCGTTGTCGAATTCCGGCACCGTCAGCACGCGGATCTGTTTGCCGAAAGCACTGCGTTTGAGGGCGCTCGGCGTGGTGATGCCGATGCCGACGCCGCGCGCCACCAGCGACAACTGCAACTCGGCGCCAAAGGCTTCCACCGCCACCGTGAACGGCTGGCGCCGCGCTTCGACGGCCAGCCGGATCGCGCTGCGCAAACCGCAACCGTCCTGGTTGAGCACCCACGAATGCTGCGCCAATTCAGTCAGCGTGAGTTCGCCGCGCGGCAGCTTCAGCGATTTCGCCGCCACCACCAGGGCCGGCTCGCGGCCCAGCTTGTGGACCTGGAAACGCTCCGGTGGCGGCACGTCGTCGGGCACGATGATGGCAGCGGCGTCGATGACGTTTTTTTCCAGCATCTCCATCAGCCCGGGCGACCACGCGGCGGTCACCCGCACGCTCAGCCTCGGGAATTCGGTGCGCAGGCAATCGAGCGGCGACGTCAACGCGGCTTCCGACAAAAATGGCGGCACGCCCAGGCGCAACTCGCCGATGGCGTCGGCCTGAGGCGACACGCGATCGATCATGTCGTCAACCGACGCCAGCACGCGACGGCCCATGTCGTAGACGTCGCGCCCGGCCGCAGTCGGCTTGAGCGGCTTGGACTGGCGATCCAAAAGCTCGACGCCGAGCATGCCTTCCAGGCTCTGCACGCGTCGCGTGATGCCCGGTTGCGTCAGATGCAGTCGCGCGGCGGCGGCGACGATGGAGCCGGTTTCAATGACGGCGACATAGGCTTGCAGGTCTCGCATGTTCAAAACAATCTCGCATAGTGTTTATAATAATAATTCAATTGTCGCATAATTAATCGCTGCCTATACTGGCCTCCCGCAATACAAGCAACGCCAGGAGCCGCCATGGAACAATGCAGCAAGCTTTCGCCATACCCGACGAAGATCGTCGCGCCGGCGACACAAATGAGTGCGGCGATGACCTTGCTGTTCGCTGCGGCAGTCGGCGTGATCGTCAGCAACCTCTACGCCGTGCAGCCGCTACTGGCGGCCATCGGCGCGACCATGCACATTCCCGGCGGCGCCATCGGCCTGATCGCCATGCTGCCGTTGCTGGGCTATACCTGCGGCCAGTTCCTGATCGTGCCGCTGACCGATCTGTACGAGAACCGCCGCCTGATCGTGCGGTTGCTGATGGGCAGCGCGGTCTGCCTCGGCGCCGCGATGTTCAGCGCGCAGGCATGGTTGTTCCTGACGGCGATTTTCCTGGCCGGGGTCCTGTCGAGCGCAATCCAGATGCTGGTGCCGATGGCGGCTTTCATGAGCGCGGAAACGCATCGCGGCCGCGTGATCGGCAACGTGATGAGCGGCCTGATGCTAGGCATCATGCTGTCGCGCCCAGCCGCCGGATGGCTGGCGAGCGTAGCCGGGTGGCGCGCGGTGTACGGGGCGCTGGCAGGGATCGTGGCGCTGCTGTCGCTGGTGTTGGCGCGCGTATTGCCGGAGCGTCATCCGCAACAAACCCAGGGTTACCGCGACATCCTGAAGTCGCTGTGGCGCTTGCTGCGCAGCGAACGCGTCTTGCAGTACGGCGCACTGACCGGTGCGCTCAGCATGGCCGCCTACATGTCTTACTGGACCACGATCGCACTGCTGCTGGTGCAGCAACCGTTTTCACTCGGCGCAGGCGGCATTGCGGTATTTGCGCTGGTCGGCGCCAGTGCGGTGTGCGCGACGCCGTTCGCGGGCCGTGCGGGCGATCGCGGCCACGGTCGCATGGCATCGCACCTCAGTCATCTGGCGATGCTGGCGGCAGCCTTGATCGCAGGCGTCGCCGGCAGCGGCTGGGGCGGCTTTGATGTCCACGCACATGCCGGCAAGGCCCTGATGCTGCTCGGCGTTGCCGCCGTCCTGCTCGACGGCGGCGTGGCGGCCGACCAGACGCTGGAACGCCGCAAGATCAACCTGCTGTCGCCGCAATTGCGCGGCCGCCTCAACGGCCTGTTCGTCGGCTTCCTGTTCATCGGCGGCGCGATCGGCGCGGCGCTGTCGGGATTGGCGTGGAAACTGGGCGGCTGGACGGCGGTGTGCCTGCTGCAATTGCTGTTCTCCGCAACGATCGCCTGCTTGGCATACCGGCAACATCGTCGCTGAGTCTGGCGCGCTGTTACAAATCGCCAACATGAGATGGCGAACCAAGACTTGCACGTCCCGTCATACCTTTTATCGCAATTTGTCGAGGAGGTAACGTGGCAAGCCTGGAACCGCAGCAACCATACCAACCGCGCTGGCGCATCGCCGATCTGGATTTTTCGCGCATCGATCTGCAACGCGTGCGCCACGATGAAAACACCTTCTACCTGGTGACGTGCGCTTCATTCGTCGAGAGCGGCTCCGATCTGTATACCCACAACCTGGTCGATTTCTTCCACGACAATGAAGAAGTGGCGGCCTGGCTGCGCGGACAGTGGGAAGTAGAAGAGTTGCAGCACGGTGCGGCCCTGCGCGCTTACGTCGAGCACGTCTGGCCCGAATTCGACTGGCAGCAGGCCTACGACAGCTTCCTCACCGAGTATGCCGGCTACTGCAAGGTGGAACTGCTGGAGCCGACCAAGGCGCTGGAGATGGCGGCGCGCTGCGTAGTCGAGACCGGCACCGCTACCTATTACCGCGCGCTGTCGCGCAGCGTGCAGGAACCGGTGCTGCAGGAACTGGCAGCGCGCATTTCCAACGACGAGGTCAATCACTACAAGCACTTCTATCAGTACTTCCGCCAGTACCGCCGGCGCGAAGGCATCGGCCGCTCGCGCGTGTTGGGCACGCTGAGCCGGCGCACGCTGGAAATGCGCAATGAAGACGCCGACTGCGCCATCCGCCATGCACTGAAATTCCGGGATCCGGCGCGTGCTGATGACGCCGCCTATCTGAAAGAACTGAGCGCGCGCATGAGCGCTACCGTGCGCACCAATTTGACGCCGGACATGACCTTGAAGATGATCATGCGACCGCTGGAGCTGCCGCCGAAGGTGCAAACCTGGGTGCAATATCCGATCCGCCAACTGATGCATTACGTGTTTTTGCGCTAAAAGCAAACACAAACCCTGTAATTTGCTCCGTTATGGGGCGCATCGTCGTTTACCGCACCGCCACCATTTTTGACGTCACTAAAATGGTGCGATAGTGCACGGCAGCTTCTGCAAAGCCGGAAAAATCGCGAGAGATTGACGTTTTGTCATTGGCACGCATTCTGCTAAAGCAGGAAGGCAGTCAACAAACTCTCATTGATTCTTCTAACTGTAGGAGCACTTCATGTCACGTCGTACTATCCTAAAAGCAACAGCACTCGGCGCGTTCGCACTTGCAGCTTCTTCCTGGCTCCCTGCCGCATTCGCTGCGGACACCATCAAAGTCGGCATCCTGCATTCGTTGTCGGGCACCATGGCCATCTCCGAAACATCGCTCAAAGATGTCGCGCTGATGACGATCGATGAAATCAACGCCAACGGCGGCGTCATGGGCAAGAAACTCGAACCCGTGATCGTTGACCCCGCATCCAACTGGCCCCTGTTCGCTGAAAAAGCGCGCCAGCTGATTTCGCAAGACAAGGTTTCCGTCGTATTCGGCTGCTGGACTTCGGTCTCGCGCAAATCGGTCCTGCCGGTCTTCAAGGAATTGAACAGCCTGTTGTTCTACCCGGTTCAGTACGAAGGCGAAGAGCTGGAAAAGAACGTCTTCTACACCGGCGCAGCACCTAACCAGCAAGCCATTCCTGCCACCGAATACCTGATGTCGAAAGAAGGCGGCGGCGCCAAGCGTTTCGTCCTGCTGGGCACCGACTATGTGTACCCACGCACGACCAACAAGATTCTGCGCGCCTTCCTGCACAGCAAGGGCGTGAAGGATTCCGACATCGACGAAGTCTACACACCGTTCGGCCACTCCGATTATCAAACCATCGTCGCCAACATCAAGAAGTTCGCAGCCGGCGGCAAGACTGCAGTGATCTCGACCATCAACGGCGACTCCAACGTGCCGTTCTACAAGGAACTGGGCAACGCCGGCCTGAAGGCGACCGACGTTCCTGTCGTGGCATTCTCGGTGGGTGAAGAAGAACTGCGCGGCGTCGACACCAAGCCGCTGGTCGGCCACCTGGCCGCCTGGAACTACTTCGAATCCGTGAAGAACCCGGTCAACACTGCCTTCATCAAGAAGTGGAAAGCCTATGCCAAGGCCAAGGGTCTGCCGAACGCCGACACCGTCGTGACCAACGATCCGATGGAAGCGACTTACGTCGGCATCTACATGTGGAAGCAAGCGGTTGAAAAAGCCAAGACCACCGACACCGACAAGGTGATCGCAGCGATGGGCGGCCAGACCTTCAAGGCGCCGTCCGGTTACACGCTGGAAATGGACAAGACCAACCATCACCTGCACAAACCAGTGATGATCGGCGAAATCAAGGCCGACGGTCAGTTCAACGTGGTCAACAAGACCAAGACCACCATCCGTGCACAACCATGGAGCCCGTATATCCCGGGCAACGAAAGCAAGCAAAAGATGTAATGCAGTCGCTTGCCAATTTTGGTTAGCTGAGCAGTCCCCGCTGCATGTTCCATGCAGCGGTTTGCAAGACCTTGCACCGGGCGTCCGACATCCCGTCCGGTGCAATCCAGGCCGCACTCCTCGTCAGGATGCGTGCATGAATCTCAGATAAGCGTCGTGAGACCGACTTTCTTTCCGTCTTGCCTTGCCACCGAAAAGAACCATGAGACTTCTCCCCAAGATAATCGCGTCCGCCTTGCTGACTGGCTGGCTGTGCACCCAGGCGATCAGCGCGCATGCCGCGATCGATCCGGCGCTGCTCAAGCCGCTGGCCGGCGACGACCCTGACGCGCGGATCGCCGCCGTCACGCAGATCGCGGCGCTGGCCAATGCCGATGCGCAAAAGATCCTCAACGCCATCAACAGCGATGCACTCTACGCCACTCCTGCCGGCGACGTGCTGATCATCGAAGACAGCGATGCCTTCAATCCCGCCACCGACAAGACCGGCCCGGCGCCGGACGACGCCGAAGGCATCACCGTCAACAACCGTCTGCGCGGCGTGGTCGAAGGCGCGCTGTCCGGGCTCAAGCTATTCTCGCCGGATCGCGCCACGCGCCTGACCGCCGCGACCGAATTGCTGAAGACCGCCGACGCCGCGCAAACCCCGCTGATCAGCAAAGCGCTGGCGGCGGAAAAAGATCCGCAAATCCAGGAAGTGTTAAAGCAAGTGGTCGCCACCGCCAACCTGCATGCTCCCGATGCTGCGTCACGCAAGGCCGCCGTCAAGGCATTGGCCGAGACCACCAATGCCAACCTGAAGCCGGTGCTGGAACAGATGCTGGCCAGGAATCCGGACGGCAGCTATGTCGAAACCGATGAGGGCGTGCGCATCGAAGCCGTACGCACCATGTCCGCGCTGGACCGCCACCTGGCCATCACCGAATTCGTCGGCAAGCTGTTCTACGGCGTCTCGCTGGGCAGCGTGCTGCTGCTTGCGGCGCTCGGCCTGGCGATCACCTTCGGCCTGATGGGCATCATCAACATGGCGCACGGCGAACTGCTGATGATCGGCGCCTACACTACGTATGTATGCCAGCTGGTATTTCGCAAATTCTTCCCGGGCGCGATCGACGCTTACATCGTGGTCGCGCTGCCGGCCGCCTTCATCGTTGCCGCAGCGGTGGGGATCGCGCTGGAACGCCTGGTGATCCGCTGGCTCTACGGCCGTCCGCTGGAAACCCTGCTGTGCACCTGGGGCATCAGCCTGATGCTGATGCAGGGCGTGCGCTCCATCTTCGGCGCGCAGAACGTCGAGGTCGCCAACCCGAGCTGGATGTCGGGCGGCATCACGGTGCTGGGTTCGCTGGTGCTGTCGTACAACCGCATCGTGATCATCTTCTTCGCGCTGTTCGTGGTGTTTGCAGTCTGGCTGATCCTTAACAAGACGCGTCTCGGCCTGTTCGTGCGCGCCGTCACGCAGAACCGCCGCATGGCCGATTGCGTCGGCGTCTCGACCGGCAAGATCGACATGATGACCTTCGGCCTCGGCTGCGGCATCGCCGGGCTCGGCGGCGTGGCGCTGTCGCAGCTCGGCAACGTCGGTCCCGACCTCGGCCAGGGTTACATCGTCGACTCTTTCATGGTGGTGGTGCTGGGCGGCGTCGGCCAACTGGCCGGCACCGTGATCGCCGCATTCGGCCTGGGCGAAGTGAACAAGTTCCTGGAACCGGTCGCCGGCGCCGTGCTGGCCAAGATCGCCATCCTTGTGTTCATCATCGTGTTTATCCAAAAGCGCCCGCAAGGCCTGTTTGCACTGAAAGGCAGGAGCGTGGAATGAGTACCCTCAATCTCCCATTGAAACCTTCGCTGTTTTCGCGTCCGGCCTGGAT
>Ga0105240_10000848_pt1 | contig 55074 bp, 54 predicted proteins | sample KBSC54metaG_FD_80426 | JGI IMG/M metagenome (GOLD analysis project Ga0105240, IMG submission 80426) | Corn rhizosphere microbial communities from Kellogg Biological Station, Michigan, USA - KBS C5-4 metaG | ecosystem: Host-associated > Plants > Roots > Rhizosphere > Soil | place: Michigan, USA... | reverse complement strand
GCTGTAGCCCAGCAGAGAACTCGTTCGCCTGGAATCGCCGATAGAGCCTTCGTCCAAAGCTTCGATAGCGTCCGTAAGCTCGTCTATGTATCTTGCGACATGCCTCGCGCCCGCTTCCTTCCAGCGTGAGGCCGAAACCGGTGAGGCTTCAGGTGCATAGACCCAGACCGCGATATGGTCGCGAAACTGCCGCACAACGGAAAAGGTCCAATCGAAATCCCGACCCGATGCATCGACCACGACTGCTCTCGACTGTCGAAAATGGTCTGGCGGGAAGTGAGCGTGATCGATCACCACGACGTTGCCCCACTCGCCCGGGATTACGGGTGTTTCGGATGTTGAGGAAGTTAGCCAGCTGACCTGCATTGTTCTGACCATATATCGGCGCTCCCGCGAAAAGCTTTAGCTTTTTTTTGACTGCGCTTTTCGGATTTGCAGTCAGAAAATTTCTGTTCACACTACATCGAACGCGGCCATCTGCCGATATACGCACTGAGCGCACCGCGGGCTGTTTCTGAGCGGCTGCGTCAGGAAAGGGAATTTGTGATAGATCAGGACGTTCTGGTTCGAAGCGTGACCGAGGCAACTTCGGAGGTATTTTCGATGATGCTGGAGATGCAGGTCGATTATTCGGGAATCGTCAATGATGCGAAGGGGCTCGAAACCGGATTGATTTCGCTGGTCGGAATTACCGGCGATTGGGGCGGTTCCGGTGTCTTCTGCTGCTCGCCTTCATTGGCAGGCGTGATTTGCGCCCGAATGCTGGGAGGAGTTGTGGATTCCTCCCGCGCATCTGTGGATGAGGAGGTGCTCGACGTCATTGCGGAAGTGACGAACATGATCGTTGGGAACATCAAGAACGCCCTTGAGGTGATCACCGGCCCCCTCGCGATCAGCGTGCCGACAGTGATTCATGGGCGAAATTTCCAGTTTCGTAATGCCTTGGGATTGCGTGGCGCGGCGCTCGCATTCACCTCCGAGGGAGAGAGTTTTGAGGTCCGGATCTCGCTCGCGCCCACCTCGGAACACAACGCGGTGCGTTCCCGGATTCCGATTCTGGGCTTGGCGCATATGTAAAGTTTAAAACTCCTTTGAGAAAAAAAACCGCACTCGGCACTGTATAGACGACCGATGGCAGAAGCAGTGATTCAGGCAAGAATTCGAAATTCTGACGAGGAGATCGAAAACCCCTGTTCGGGCAACGACGTCAGCGCAGAATCAACGCCCGCGTCAGAGGAAGCACTGAACCCCGACCTGATTCGGATGGTCCGGGGCCTCGCGGGACGGCTGCATGCGCGGCTCCCACAGGGGTGCGGCATTGATGTGGCAGATCTGATCCAGGCCGGTAATGTCGGTTTCCTTAAGGCGGCTCAAAGTTTTGAACCCGGCAGGGGCGCTCCGCTTTCGCTGTATGCGAAGTTCCGAATTCGGGGCGAAATGCTCGACATGGTGCGTCGAAGCGCGGGGCGTGAACGGACCGGTTCGTTTCTGCGGCCGCCTGGCGTAGACGGGGCGGAATCCGAATCGCTGATTCCGGCTCCGCCGGACAGTTCGCCGCAGAGTTCGTTACTGAAGCACCAGCGGGCGAAAATCATCAACGAGGAGCTGGAGCGATTGTCGGAGCGAGACAGAAAGGTCGTTCGGCTGCGTTACTCGGGAGAGATGACGCTGCGGGAAATCGGTCAGGCCTTGCAGGTGAATGAGAGCCGGGTTAGCCAAATCCATCAGAATGTGCTGGGTCGTTTGAAGCGAGCGCTCCGCGGCAGGGGCGTTCGAGATTTTTCGCATCTCTAAGCGTCAAAATATATGAGACTGCAACTGGATCCTTCTACCTCCGGGCTTGCTGACAGCGGCCAGGTTTCCTCCACCGCCGCGGTCGGAAGCTCCGCGGCATCACGCGCCTCCGCCAGCCGCGATCAAGACGTCGACAGCATCGGCATTTCGGGCGCCTCGGCCGCTGTCGGTCGCCTTGCAGGGCAGCGCGCCGAACGAATTCAGCAGTTAGCCGGCGCCGTCAGATCCGGCACGTACCAGGTTCCGAGCGCGGCGGTAAGCGCTGCGATTGTCGCCCAGGGGTTCGGTTCGGGAGCGGTGGGCTAATCCGGTGTCTCTTTTTTCGTCCATTGCTACTGCGTCGACCGCCTTAAGTGTATTCAGCACTGCCCTTGGCGCCGACCAGACAAACGTCTCCAACTCCGCGACGCCTGGCTTTGCGGCGGTGCGGGCGAACATAACGCCGATTAGCGACACCTCCTCCGGTTTGCCCGTCACGGACTCGGTATCGCTCAGTTCGTCCGGCTCCCTCCAGGCCGATGCAATCGTGCAGTCGGCCTCATCGCAATCATCGGAGAGCGACACGAAAGCCGCAACTTTGGAGCCCGTGAATCAGCTCTTCGATATCACCGGATCGAGCGGTATCCTGGCCGCTTTGAATCAATTCGGTACTGCGTTTTCAAATGTTTCCGTGAACCCGAGCGATACCGTGGGGCTTTCCTCCGCGCTTGCGGCGGCGAACGGGGTCGCCACCGCATTTCGAAAAGCCAGCATTGGTCTCGACAATCAGCGGGCCGCGACAGATGCGAACATTTCCAATACCGTATCGGAGATCAACCAGCTTGCAGGGCAGATTCGGCAATTGAACGTTGCTGTCAGGGGACAAACCCAGGTGGATCCGGGCACGGACGCAGCTCTCCGTTCGGCTCTTGACCAACTGTCGTCGCTCACAGGCATAACCGTGCTGAAAGATCAGGACGGAACTGTTTCGGTGCTCGCGGGTGGCCAGCAACCGCTCGTTATCGGGGATCAGTCCTACACTCTCAGCGCCAACCTCGCAGCCGCGCCTGGCAGTCAAGTCACCTCTTCCGGCGGCGGCAATTCCCCTTCCACCTACTCGGGAGAACTCGGCGCGCTGCTCAATTTCAGGAATGTCACTCTATCGAATTTACAGGGCGGGAACGGCGTGTCGGGCACGCTGAACGATCTGGCCGCGGGATTCGCCGGACGAGTGAACGCGCTGCTAACGTCTGGCGTCACCGCGGACGGAACCGCTGGGGTTGGGCTGTTCACGTTCGACAACACCGATCCGGCCAATGCGGCACGTACCCTGACGGTCGATCCGACAATCAGTTCCGGGGACCTGGCACTGGAATCAACCGGGGTCGGGGCCGCATCGAACGGAATAGCCGCCGCACTTGGCAGCCTCGCATCTTCCACTGGTGCAGCAGATCAAATCAACGGTGTTTCCGCAATCGGCCTGTTCGCCTCAATCGCCGCCGGCGTGGGAAGTGACCTGTCCGATGCGCGAAATCAGTCCGCAACGGACCAAACGGCTTTAACCTCGGCGCAGGCGCAGCGACAGCAGGTCTCAGGCGTATCGCTCGATCGCGAAGCCGTTTCAATTACGGCCTTTCAACGTTCTTACCAGGCCTCCGCAAGGCTGATCTCGATTCTGGATGAACTCACTTCGGATGAGGTGAATCTCATCAAATGACGGTCAATTCGGCATCCACCGGCGCGGAGTGGTTCCTTGACGGAACGGCAAAGCTACAGCGCGCGGAAACGAAAACGCAACGCGAAATATCCTCTGGTTTTCGGATCCAGGATGCGGCCGATTCTCCATCTCAAACGCCCGAACTTGTCGGGCTTACTTCCAGCCTTGTGTCACGCCAGGCATGGCAGACAAACCTGACGCGAATCCAGGCGGAAACCAATGCGGCAGACACCGCGTTGGGCTCCGCAATCCATCTGATCGAGAGCGCGCGGACCATCGCCTTGCAAGGAGCCGGCACAGCAACAACCTCGACTGATCGCCAGAATCTTTCGGCCCAGGTTCAGAGCATCCAGCAGCAGATCGTAAATCTGGCAAATACGACTACCGAAGGACGGTATATTTTTGGCGGAGACCAGGACACCGCGCCGCCCTACGAACTGAATGTGGCGAGCGCCACAGGCGTAAACAAGCTCACAGCGCAGAGCGCAACCCGGACGATAGCCGATCCCGACGGCCAGCCGATTCTGCAGTCCCGAACTGCCCTCACGATTTTCGATCGCCAAACCGCCGCCGGGCCCGCGCCGGATAATGCCTTCGCGGCGCTTCAGAATCTTCAGGTCGCCCTCGGGGCGAACGATTCCGCGGGCATTGGCACTGCCCTGATTTCCCTCGAAAGTGTTTCGACGTCGCTAAACCAACAGCAATCGCTCTACGGAATTGACGGTCAGAGGATCGCGCAGGCTCAAACCGATAACAACACGCGGGTAACCAGCCTTCAGTCACAAATTTCGGCAATAAGGGACACGGATATCGTGCAGGCCGCGACCGATCTTACTCAGGAAAGCACAGCGCAATCCGCCGCCTTCTCGGCTCAGGCTCAGATCCCGCGGAAAAGTCTGTTCGATTATCTTGGCTGACGACGGCAGGGTAAATAATGACCAGGCAACTAAGTCAACAGGAAATCGATGCGGTCTTTCAGAACATCCAGGGCCGGCAGACCGAACGCGCCGGCGCCAAACGTGCTGCGCTGTTCGATTTCCGGCGGCCCGACCGGATCGCCAAATCGCAACTCCGCGCAATACATCAGCTGCACGACAACTTCGTCCGCAACCTCGTGTCGAGCCTTTCCGCATACCTGCGGTCGTACCTGATCGTGAACCTGGTGAGCGTGGAGCAGCTCTCGTACTCCGAGTTTCTGGAGTGCTTACCTTCGCCTACCTGTATCGCCTCCCTAAGCCTCAAGCCTTACGACGGAAATGCGGTCCTCGAGTTAAACTCATCGCTCATTTTTCCGATTCTGGAAATCCTGCTGGGCGGAGATGGCAAGCTGCAGTTTAGCTCTCAGCGTGAGATTACCGAAATTGAACAGGTGCTTCTCGATGGCCTGTTTCGGCTAATTCTTCGCGATCTTCGCGAAGCCTGGAAATTTGTGAATCAGATCGAGTTCGCGATCGACACAATTGAAACCGAGCCTCAGTTTCTACAAATCCTGGCGCCGACCGAGGCCGTTGTCGCGGTGGCGATTGAGATCCGCATAGGCGATTCCATTGGGATGATGAACATCGCCATGCCCTCCATCATCATCAAGATGATGCGCCAGAAATTCGATCAGCAATGGTCGCTGCGAAAGAGCGCTTCGACCGACGCCGAGCAATCCCGCGTTCTCGATCTTATACGAACCTCGACCGTGGAGTCGGAGGTATTGCTCACAGGTCCAAAGCTGCTTTTGCGGGATCTGATGAATCTGGAGGAAGGCGACATTCTCAGTTTTGAGTTCCCTGCCGGGCGGCCTGTTGACATGGTGCTGAACGGGCAGCGAAAGTTCCGCGGAGATATGGTGAGCACCGGGCGGCGTGCCGCATTCCGCGTCTCCGAATTGTTTCAGGATCAGATCCCGTGACTGTAAGCGAGATTATTCGTTCCACGCACCTGGGCGACATTGAATGGAACTCAGGCTGCGAACTGTTCCTTCCGGGTGGGCTTCCGGGATTTGAAGAGGAGCACCGGATGATTCCCGTAGAGGTTCCCGCGCAGCGCCCTCTGGTCTTTCTGCAGAGCCTCGATAATCCCGATACCTGTTTCGTCTCGTTACCGGTTCGGACCATTGATCCCGGTTATCGGATTCTTCTTTCGGAGGAAGACCGGTCTGCTCTTGTCTTTGAAACAGACCGGGAGCTTTCCATTGGCGCCGACGTGCTGTGCCTCGCTCTTCTCGTTCCGTTCGAGAATACGGTTCAGGCCAACCTGAATGCTCCCATTGTTATCAATTTGCACAACCGGCACTGCATCCAGGCATTGTCAGCAGGCGGCGCCACCGGGTATTTCCGCCTGGGCGACGGAGGTCGCTGGGAGTCCGTATGTTAGTTCTGCGCCGCCGGGTTGGGGAAGCAATCGTTATCGGCGGCGAAATCGAAATCGAGGTCATCGAGATATCGAGGACGCGTGTAAAACTCGGAGTTCGCGCCTCGCGGGATGTATCGGTGCTCAGGCGTGAAGCCATCGCGCTCGCTGCTGAAAACCGCATGGCTTCCGACCTCATTGCGCATCGGGGGCAGCAGGGGGTGGGCGATCTGTTGCGGCTGCTGTGTGAAATTTCCGGTGAAAATCCTCAAGCTGAGCCCGAGCGGGTCGATATGTAATTCAGAACGGTACCGCCGGTATCGCGAATGAATTGCGAGAACCGGCTCCCGGCACGATGACGGGCAAGTATCCAGTAAAGGACGCAAAGAATGTCGTTATCTATACAGACGAATGTGGCTTCGCTGACAGCGCAGAATAACATTCGCGTAAACTCAAACTTCCAAAGCACTACCATCCAGCGGCTCTCTTCGGGATTTCGAATTAACGCCTCGGCGGACGACGCTGCCGGCCTCGCGGTTGCCAACCGATACAGGGGAGACACGGCGGAACTTACGCAGGGCGTGCTGAACGCAAACAGCGGCGTCAGTTCGCTTCAGATCATTGACGGCGGCCTGAATGATATTTCGACGATTCTCGACCGGCTCCGCACCCTCGCAACCGAATCCGCATCGGCCACTTTTACCGGCGATCGGTCAACTCTGAATACGGAATATCAGGGCTTGCTAACAGAAGTAAACCGTCAGGCCTCAAATATCAAGCTGGACACCGGTGGCCTGTACAACACGAATCTGATTACTTACGTTGGCGGCGGCAGCAACGCCGCCAATGCCCAGGTAGGCGTTGATCTGAGCGGATCGAACAACGCGGTTGACGGGTCGGCGCTGGGCATCGCGACGACCAGCATCGCTGGCGGCGGGACGCGGATTGCGAGTAATACCATCCGTCTGGACGATGCGGCTGTGTCATTTCTGGCGGGAACCAGCCAGAGTTTCGCGTTTCATCTCAATTCCGGCACGGGCAATCAGGACGTAACCGCGACAGTTTCGGGCGGAGGCTCCGGTTTGAGCGGCACACAGATCATCGCGAACTTAAATACTTCTCTTCAGGCCTACGGAATCACCGCATCCATCGCAAGTGATGGCACTTTGCAGTTTGGCGGCTCGACCGCATTTACGGTTGACACCACGGCGGCGGGAAGCGGCCCGGTCTCGAATACAGGGTCCGCGGTGAACAGTTCCAATTACTCGATCAATACCGGTACGTTCGCTGCCTTCGCGGCAGGCGGCGGCACGGCGGCGGCTGAGTCCTTCACGGTCCAGAACGCCTCCAGCGCATACAACATCAGTTTGACCGCGCTGAACGCCGATACTCTGGCAAACACGATCGCCACATTGAATACCGCTTTAACCGGAAGCGGCATCTATGCTGTGAAAGCTGCAAACGGCACGGATATTACTCTTCAGAGCGCAAACAGCTTCAGTGTGAATGAGACGGCTTTTACAGCGGGTTCGGGCGGCGGTACGGGGAGCGTCTTCGGAGCTGTTGGAGCGCAGCCTGTTACGGCGGCGTCGAACGCTGCCTCGAATACGGGCAGCGCTATTTCCGCACTCACCGCTCTGCAAACAGCAGTCAGCAATCTTGGCTTGGTTCAGGGGAAAGTGGGCGCCGGTGAGAACAGGTTGCAGTACGCCGTGAGTCTTGCGCAATCGCAGATCACCAACTACTCAGCGGCGCAGGCAGGTATTCGGGATGCGGACGTGGCATCGGAAGCGGCCAATCTAACGAAGGCGCAGGTGCTGCAGCAGGCATCGATTGCGGCGCTTGCCCAGGCGAATTCGGCGCCCCAGGCTGTCCTTGCGCTGTTGAAGCAATAGAAACGAGAGCGGCGTCCCCGGAGGGCGCCGCCCCGCTGATCTTCTGAATCTATGTCCAGTTCATCCATCGCGACCGCCATCACCCAGGGATTCACGGGCGTCAGCAAATATGCGAGTAGCCTCCAGTCTGTTCTGAGTCGCTCCGTGGCAATCGCCTCTCTGCCCCTCGATTCTCTCAATGCGGGCCTAAATACGCTCGGCGGAAAGCAATCGGCTCTTCAGGGGCTCGACGCAACATTTCTGTCTCTGCAGCAATCGGTGAGTTCGCTCCAAAACACGGTCAAAAACGGGCTCCTCAACTCGTCAATTTCCGATGCGGGGATTGTTTCGGCCGGCGTTCAGTCCGGTGCGTCGGCGGGCTCTTATTCGATCGAAGTTGTAAGTCTCGGTTCGTACTCTACGGCCATCTCCTCGCCCGGCGCTGTCGCTGTCTCAGATCCTGGAAAATCAGGCATATCCTCCGACACGACTTTGACACTCACTGTTGGGTCGGCCGCCACAACCATCACACCTGCCGGCTCCACATTGCAGGATCTGGTGACGGCGATCAACGCTCAGGCCAGTGACAAAGTTCAGGCGACAGTAGTGAATGTCGGTTCAGGGAACTCGCCCGATTACCGCCTTTCGTTGAAGGCGATCAGCCTCGGATCCGATACGATCGACCTTACCGATTCCACTGGAACCCTTGTAAGTTCTTCAAATGCGGGCTCGCTCGCAAGTTACAAGATCGACGGGCTCGCCGATCCAATCACGTCCACTTCGCGAAACGTCACTCTCGCCCCCGGAATCACGCTGACGCTTCTTGGGCAAAGTCCTCCCGGGCAGGCGACCACTGTCGCAGTGGTGAATAGCCCGTCGGCACTTTCATCGGCGCTAAGCTCTTTTGCTTCGGCATACAATTCGGCGGCTAATGCCATAGCCAGCCAGCACGGCTCCGGCGCCGGCGCTCTTCAGGGCGACAGCCTTCTTCAATCTTTGTCTCAAATTCTGCACCAGCTGGGCACTTACACCAATGGCGCACCTTCCGCCGCTCTGGCCAATTTCGGCGTCACGGTTGACCAGTCAGGCCGCCTGTCGGTCGATTCCACAACTTTGACCGCCACCGCGGGTGCGGATTTTCAAGGTCTCCTGAGCGTGCTGGGCTCGTCAACGGGCGGTGGATTCCTCAAGACTGCGACGGACCTTCTGGGTGCGGTGGAAGACCCTGTGTCAGGCACGATCAAAGGAGAAGAAACCACTATCTCCAATGCCATAACCGCGCAACAAAAACGAATCGCCGACGAGCAGACCGCGATCGACGGTATCCAAACGAATTTAACGGCGCAAATCGCTAAGGCCGACGCATCCATCGCCTCACTGCAGAGCCAGTTGAGCTACGTAACCGGCTTGTTTGCCGCGTATAACGGCACAAGTACAACAAACACCAATAACGCGTAATGGACCCTCAGCACTTCAGCATAATCAACCAATTGATGTACTCCGCCCGAAGCGCCGACTGGAAGACAGTTGAGGCGCTTGCGGGCACGCTGTCCGATTTGGAAGTTCCTCAGGATCGAAACGAGCTGGCCCGTTATATTAAGGCACTGAAAGAGACACTCGTTGTCGCCAGGGCATCTCGTGCCGATCTCATGTTAACCGCGCACAGAGTGGCTGCCGCCGCGGGATTTCAGGCGCATGAATAATGCGCAAAATAATGTCGAAAATGTCCCAAACCGGCAAAATTTTAGCGCGCAGAGCGCCGCGCTCCCAACGAATCCAGTCACTTAACTTTGGCCGCAGTCGTGCATTTCCCACGGTATGTCCCTTGATCGTGTGGGCCTTGAACTGGGAAGCTATTTGAGCTTTCTCACGCGACGGCAGGAAGTGATCGCGTCGAATATAGCGAACGCGGATACGCCTGGGTACAAGACCCTGGACGTCTCCCTGCCGTCGTTCCGGCAGGCACTTGTTCAGGCCGAAGAAGCGCCCGGTTTAACCACGCGCAACGATGGCAACAACGTCAGCATGGATCGCGAGGCGCGGCTGCTGACGGAGAACACCATGAAATTCACGCTCGCCGCACAAATGCTGCGCGGCCAGCTCAAAGATATCCGTTCCGCGATTGAGGAGGGCCGTTCCTCGTGAGCCTTTTTGGCGCGATCTCCGTGAGCGCCTCGGGCATGGAAGCGCAGCGAATCCGAGCGGAACTGATTACGGAAAACCTGGCCAACGCCGATACGACCCGCACCCCCCAGGGCGGTCCCTACCGACGAAAGGATGCGGTATTCAGCACGTCGGCTGTGCAGGGGTCATTTGCGCAAGCCCTGTTGGAACTCTCGGCGGTCCCGGCCACCGGCGTCTCGGTTTCCCAAATCACCGTCGACGACAGCGATCCGGAACGCCGCTACCTGCCCGGTCACCCCGATGCGGACGCACAGGGATATGTGGCCTTCCCCAAAATCAATCCTGCCTCCGAGATGGTGGATCTGATGAGCGCCTCCCGAAGCTACCAGGCCAATGTGGCGGCCATCTCGTCCGTAAAAGACATGATCGCGCGTTCGATTGATCTGCTGCGCTAGATAACCATGATCGTCTCACTTAATTCGCTCCCCAATCCGATCGGTGCGGTCGCTACTGCCATACCGTCCTCGGGGGCCGGCGGCTTCTCGGAAGCTTTGGGCTCCGCCATCAGCCAGGTAGAATCGGCGCAGAATTCCGCAAAGGCAGCTGCAACTGCACTGCTCACCGGTGGCCAGGGCGATATACACAATGTGGCCCTGGCGGCTCAAAAAGCATCCTTGTCGCTCGAACTGTTTCAGCAAGTAAGAAATAAATTTGTTTCGGCCTATCAGGAAATCATGCGAATGCCGATGTAGTTCATGGGAGCCTCCCGTGACCGACATCCGCCCAAATTGATGGCTTCTCGCGATCCAATCCCGGAATGAACCAGCTAAAGCGCCTCTGGAACTCGCTGAGTGTTACCCAGCGCATTTCGCTGATCGTTGTGCCGATTCTCGTCAGCGCCATCTCGCTCGGCCTCGCCCGATGGAAGCATGAAAGCGACTTTAAGACGCTTTATAGCGGGCTTGCTCCCGAAGATGCCGCCGGAGTGACTCAAAAGCTCCGCGAGGCCGCCATCGAGTTTCGGCTTGACGAGACTGGCGCCGCTGTGATGGTTCCATCGGCGAATCTCGCCGAGGCGCGTCTCGCACTTGCGGGCGCGGGGCTGCCCCGCACCGGTCGAATAGGTTTTGAACTATTCGACCGGGTCAATCTTGGGGCCAGCGACTTCACCGAGAACGTCAACTACCACCGGGCGCTTGAAGGAGAGCTCGAACGAACTGTCGCGACGCTCTCGGAAGTGGATCAGGCGCGTATTCATATCACCTTCGCTAAGGAATCAGTTTTTCTCGATGCCCGGCAGCCCTCGAAAGCCACTGTCGTTCTGCGCCTGAAGCGCGCGCCACAGATCTCCGCCGCCAACGTGACCGCAATCGCAAATCTCATCGCCAGCGCAGTCGATGGCCTCGCTCCGGAATCCGTGGCAATTGTCGATTCCGGCGGCCGACTTCTCAACCGTCCAGGCTCCCCTGATACTGACGCGCGGGTGGCAGAGGCGAATCTTGATTATCGGCGTCAGCTGGAGGCCGACCTTCTCACAAAGATCAACGCGGCGGTGGAACCCCTCGTGGGCGCGGGCAAGTTCCGCGCGGGCATCAGCATTGATTGCGATTTCACCAGCGCCGAAGAGAACGAGGAATCATACGACTCTTCGAAGTCCACGATTCTGACGTCCCAAAGCACTGAAGAGTCCACAGCTTCCTCCTTGAGTGGCGGAGTCCCGGGGACCCAGGCGAACCTGCCGCAGCCCCCGCCGCGCGCCGCCGGCTTAGGCTCCGGAATTTCACGCCGAACCGAGAGCGTCTCGTATCAACCGGGCCGTCTGGTGCGCAGAACAGTCTCGCCGAAAGGCACGGTCCGGCGAATTTCAACCTCGGTCCTTCTCGATCAGACCGTACGCTGGGAGGGCGCCGGTCCGAAAGCACGGAAGGTGGTGACCCCGCCTGCACCCGAAGTCATCAAGGGGATACACGACGTCATAGCCGGGATCGTTGGTTTCGCGGAACAGCGCGGAGACCAGATTATCGTTGAAACGCTGCCCTTTGAGGGAACGGTCTCGGCCGAGCCGCCGGCCGCCCCATCTCCGGTATCAAAACAGAAGCCGTCCTTCGACTTCAAACAACCCCTTGTCCTGAGTGTCGGCGCCGTGCTTCTGCTGCTCGTAATTGGAGCGGGGTTCCTCATTTTACGCCGCTCATCCAGAACGGCCGCGATGTCAACTGGCGGATTGCCCGGCTCGCTGCCGAACGGGGGGCCGGGCTTTGCCATGGAGCCTCCGGAGAGTGCCGATGCGCGGCTGGAACAACAAATGCTTGAAAACGATGCGGCGCACTCGCAGCTTGAGGCGGAGACCCTAAGCCGCATTAAACTCCCGGCTAACACGAAAAAGACGGAAGTTCTGGTCAAGCACATTCGTGAATCGGTCGGCAAGGACCCCGGCGGCGCGGCCAATGTTCTGCGGACATGGGTTGCCGAACTCGAGAGCGGAAAGAAGTAGCCATGATCGCGAATGCCATTGCCAAAGCCCCGCCTGAGCCGTTGACCGGCGTAAAAAAAGCGGCAATGCTGCTCATCCTGTTGGGAGACAAGGTCAGCGCCGAGATCGTCAAGCAACTGTCGGACGACGAAGTGCAGCAAGTGTCCCGCGAAGTCGCCCGCCTGGAAGCAATTTCATCTGAAGACGCCGAGACGCTGCTCGAAGAGTTCTACCAGATGACCATGGCGCACGACTTTGTCGTCCGCGGTGGAATTGACTTCGCCAAGAAGATGCTGCTGACGGCATTTGGCCCGGAGGTTGCAAAAAAGCTGATCGACCGCCTCTCAAAGGCCATGGGAGGCGATTACGCTAATCTCGACATCCTGCAAAAAGCCGACCCACAGCAACTTGCGAAATTCATTCACAACGAACATCCGCAAACCATCGCGCTGGTCCTCTCTCACCTAAACGCCTCCCAGGCTGCCGGACTTCTCATCTCACTGCCCCCTGAAATGCGATCCGATGTTGCACTGCGAATGGCGAACCTCGATCAGATATCGCCGGAAATCGTGAACAAAATTGCGAGTGTGATCGGCCAGAAGCTGCAGGCTATCGGTGAATACAGCCGCGAATCGTATGGCGGTATCAGGGCGGTATCGGAAATGTTCAACCGCCTCGATTCCGGCAGCAGCAAAGAGATCCTTGAAGTGATCGAGCGGCACAATCCCAATCTGGTCGAGTCGATTCGGCACCTGATGTTCGTGTTCGAAGATCTGCTGTTGATCGACGTCAATCAGCTAAAAGAAGTTCTGGGGCGTATAGACAGGCGAAATCTCACTCTTGCCCTCAAAGGAACGAGCGATTCCCTGAAGGAGCATTTCTTCGGCACCATGTCGGCGCGCGCTGTGGAAATGATGAAGGACGATATTGAAGCGCTTGGGCCGGTTCGTATTAAAGAGGTTGAAGGGGCACAGCAACAGATCATCGCGGTGGTCAGACAGCTGGAAGCAGAAGGAGTCATCACGCTGAAGGGTACCGTCGGTGAGCAGTATGTTGTCTAAGGTGATCAGTGGGCGTAACAGAGAAACCGGGCCCGAACAGATAGAAATCGCCACGTTCGACTCAGTGGACGCGCAGTACGCCCACTCAGTGCCTGCGAAGGCGCACTCTGACACCGATTCGGAACATTTCGCCCAACTTGAGGCTTTGCGGGACCAGGTAAACCGGCTTCGCAATGAACTTGCCGCGGCGAAACACGAATCCCATGCAGCCGGCAGGCTCCAGGGTGAGCTACAGGCTCGCTCCGAAATCACCCCCGTGATAACCAGAATGAATGCCTCAATCGCCGAGACCGCGGGGCTGAGGTCCGACATTCGGCGCCGCGCCGAGAAAGACGTGGTCCAATTGGCTATCCTCATTGCCAAGCGGATACTGCATCGCGAATTGAATGTCGATCCGAACGCCCTCACTGCCCTGGTCCGTGTAGTCTTCGAAAGGCTGGCTCGCGCCGAATCTTGCCGGGTGACTGTTCATCCCAGCTTCGTTCCCGCGATAAACGCCGCATTGCCCGGCGGTCAGGCTGGCCGGGTCAACATCGATCCGGACCCGAATTGTGCCATCGGTACTCTCATCATCCGATCGGAGGAGGGTCTGGTCGATGCCTCCGTCGATTCTCAGCTTGCAGAAATCAGCCGCGGACTTATCGACCGCCTCTCGCCCTCCGGAGTTTCGAAATGACTACCCATCCAAATCAAGCCGCGTTTGCCCCCGCACCATTTGAAATCGACTTCAGCCGGTACTCCTCGGCGCTCCATCGCATGGAACCGATTCGTCGCGAGGGAGAAGTGGTTGAACTGGTCGGCCTCATAGTGGAATCGCGCGGGCCTTCAGTCGCGATCGGCGATTTCTGCGAAATCGTGACGCTGAGCGGGCGCACCGTTCGGTGTCAGGTCATCGGGTTCCGAAACGGGCGGGTACTCTCTATGCCCCTGGAGGACACCGGCGGGCTTAGTTTGGGGGATCGCATCGTGGCGTGCGGCGCGCAGGGGGACGTCGGCGTTTCGCGAGATCTGCTTGGGCGAGTGCTCGACGGCTTCGGTTCACCGATGGACAACGGTCTGCCCGTGATCTGTCAGGAAACACGCCCGCTGTTCGCGCTGCCTCCCAATCCCCTGTCTCGGGCTCACATCAATCAGCGCCTGGCCACCGGAATTCGGGTCATCGACGGGTTGTTGCCCTGTGGAAAGGGTCAGCGAGTCGGCATTTTTGGCGGCAGCGGGGTGGGGAAGAGCACGCTGCTTGGCTCGATGGCCCGGTCCAGTTCCGCCGGTGTCAACGTCATTGCGCTCATCGGCGAGCGGAACCGCGAAGTCCGCGAGTTTCTGGAAAACGACCTTGGCGAGGAAGGCATGAAGCGATCCGTCATCGTGGTCGCCACCTCCGATCAGCCGGCCCCGCTTCGTGTGCGAGCGTGCTTTGTCGCGCTGGCGATTTCCGAGTATTTTCGGGATCAGGGCGAAGATGTCCTGCTCGTCATGGATTCGATCACGCGCCTCGCCATGGCCCAGCGCGAGATAGGACTAGCCGCCGGCGAGCCCCCCAGCCAAAAGGGATACACCCCTTCCGTCTTCAGTTTGCTTCCGAAGGTGTGTGAGCGCGCCGGAAACTTTGCCGTCGGATCCATCACTGCGTTCTTTACCGTGCTGGTTGAGGGTGACGATTTCAACGAGCCGATCTGCGATGCTGTTCGTTCCATTCTTGACGGTCACATCACGCTCGCTCGCGAACTGGGCGCCGCGGGGCATTACCCTGCGATACAGGTCCTCGATTCCGTCAGTCGGCTGCAATCGAAGCTGGCTACCGCGGAGGAATCTGAGCACGCCCGCGGTATCAGGGAAGCGCTCGCTCTTTATCGTCAGTCGGAAGACCTGATCAATCTGGGGGCATATGTGTCGGGTACGAATGCGCGGCTCGATTCGGCCATTAAGACAAGAACCGAAATCGTACGATTTCTTCGGCAGGGTCCGCACGATGTTTCTGGCGTTCAGGACACGATTCGGCAAATGGGAGCCCTCGCCGGAATGGTAAGTGCGAAGTGAAGGCATTTCATTTCCATCTGGATCAAGCGCTGCGCTGGCGTGCCACTCAGGTGCAGCTTGAAAAAACGCGTCTGTCCGTTGCAGCCGGTCAGCTTCGACAGATCCGAGAGGAGATCGCAACCCGCGAACGCGAAGTTTCCGCGGGTTCAATGCAACTTTCAGCGGCGCCACAGACAGGCGAAGCGCTCACCCACTGGGCATCGTTTATGGATCGCTCCCGTCGCCAGTTAACAGATCTAAATAGCAGGGCCGCCCAGGCTGAGAAGGCCTTAGCCACTCAAGCCCAGTGTTTGCTGGAGGCGAACCGTCGCATGCGGTTGCTGGACAATCTGAAGCAGCGTCAACTGTCCGGTTGGCGCGCGGATTTGAACCGTGAACTCGAGGCATTCGCCGCTGAATCTCACCTGGTCAGGCTACAATTGAACAACGGACGGGCGCGTAGCTCAGGTGGATAGAGCATTAGCCTTCTAAGCTAAGGGTCGCAGGTTCGAGTCCTGCCGCGCCTACCAATCTCCGGTCTGCCCCATCACTTCCGCATAAGCCTGCGCGCGCAAATTCGCCACGCCCGCCGTATACCGCGAATCCGCCACGGCGAATGCCACCGCGTCCTCCTGCCAGTCATGCCAGACCCCGTCCGGATCGTGGGAAGCGACTGTCACCGTGTAGTCCCCGGGACAGAGATCGCATTGGAACCGGTAGGTGACCCGCAGTGTGTTCCCCGCCCGCAGCGGTCCGGGATGCAGGTTCTCCAACTCCGTATTTGTTCCGTAAACATTCAGCCCGATTCGGGTCCGGATGAGAATTCCGACCACCGGCTCAGCCACGTCGGCCGCATATTGAACAGTCACCCGAATCGCCACAGCCTCTCCGCTGCGCCAAACCGTTGACGGCTCCCCGTTTTCCCCCAACAATTCAATGTCCTGAAGCTCCGCCCGGCCATCTCCGTTTTGCATCACCGGAGCCATGGGCGAACGTTTTCCCGCACCCTCGCGCCGAAGCGCTATCGCGACGTGCCTCCGGTAAGCCGGCAGCACTTCGGACGGATCGCCGCGCGCAATCATTCTTGAATCCCTCAGCCACCAGACCTCGTCGGCGCACTTCTCCAGCAGCGGCTCATCGTGAGTGATTAGAACGAGTGTGGACCCGCCCCGGCGCAATTCCACAAACCGGGAAATGGTTCGCGCCCTGGTCACGGCATCGGCGCGCGACAAGGGGAATTGCAACACGGCGTTACCGACCTGGTCGGGTATCGGATCGTCCGCCCACTGGAATGGCTGGCCCTCTTCGATAATCCCGACAATACAGGCGTCGGGCGCCGTCAAACCGAGCGCTGGAAACTCAATCATTCGAAACAGCAATGTTAACGCGAACGCCCGTCCGTTTCGGTCGATCGCGACGTCTACTCCTCCCGAAGCGCCATCAAGGGGTCGATTCGCGCGGCACGCCACGACGGCATGGCCGCCGCCAGGGCGACCACTGCAAAGATCGCCACGAAAACTATCGCGTACGTCGATCCGTCCATCGCGTTTACGCCGAACAGCAAGCTGCCGATCAGGCGCGAGCACGCAACGGAGAGTGCGGTACCGATGCCGAGGCCTGCAATCGCCAGCAGTGCGGCGCGCCGCATAACTAAACCCACTACGTCTGAAGCCGCCGCCCCCAGTGCCATTCGAAGGCCCAGTTCACCGGTCCGCTGGGTCACCATGTAGGTCATAACGCCATAGATTCCGGCCATCGCCAGCAGAAGCGCAAGCCCGCCAAACGTGCCCGCGACGAACGTGCGGAATCTCGGAGCGGAAATCGACTCCGAAACCATATCGTCCAGAGTCGTGAACCTGACGGCCATGTCCGGGTTGAATTGATGCGCAGCCGATCGAACGAAACCGGTCAAACTGCCCGGATCGCTCGCAGTCCTCACAATCACCTGCACCTCGTTCGCGTGATAAGGGTGCTGCTCCAGCGGAAAATAAAGCGTCGGTTCCGGCGGCAAACCGGGGGAAATCTGCCGAACATCCCCCACCACGCCGACGATTTCCATCGGCTTCATCGTGAATTCATCCAATCCGCAAACAACCTGGCGACCCAGCGGATCCTCCGTCCCAAATACCTGTTGCACGAGCGCCCTGCTCACGATTGCGACGCCCGGCGCTCCATACCGGTCGCGCAAGGTGAAGTCCCGCCCCCGCAATACAGGTACGCCTAAAGTCGCGAAATAATTGGGACTGCTGAGCGAGAAATTCGCCTGCGGAAGCTTTTGCCCACCGCCTTCCCACACGTGTTTTCCAGGCACCGCGTAATATCCGTCCGAACCGTACTGGCCTGTAGGCAGGCCCATAGCCGCCCCGCTCGACTCCACGCCCGGTATTGCCGAGACGCGTGGCAGCAGGCCTTCCACGATATTCCGGCCCACCACCACGTAATTCTCCAGCGACTTCGCCGGGGCGTGCGCATACATCACGAGCAGTTTGTCCGACCGAAATCCCATGTCCACCGCGTTGAGGGCCAAAAAGCTGCGGAAGAACAGCCCAGCGCCCGTTGCGAGCACGAATGAGAGGGCGATCTCGGCTATTACCAATGAATTTCGAAGCTTATGAGAGCCGCCCTTCAGGGCTCCGCGCGCGCCGAATTCTGCTCGCGACGCCTGCAGCGCCGGCATCGCGCCGAACAACAATGCCGAAAGCAGTGACAAAGCAAGAGCGAACCCAAGCACCGGGATATTGACCTGTATCTCGCCGGCGCGGGGCAGAGTCGCCGGCGCAAAATGCATCAGCGCGCGCGTCCCCCACCAGGCGAGACCGATTCCGCCAATCCCGCCTGCCACGCCCAAAACCGCGCTCTCGATAACCAATTGCTTCACGATTCGTGCCCGCGTTGCGCCCAGAGCGGCACGCACCGCTATCTCCCGCGCCCGAACAGTCGCCCGCGCGAGCAGCAGATTCGAGACGTTAGCGCACGCAATCAGCAGCACCAGGAACACCGCTCCCAACAGGAGATAGAGCGTCTGGCGAACCGGCCCCACTAACTGTTCCCGCAGCGATTTCACTATAAATGTCTTCTTCCCCGCCGAGTTTCGCGCCGCGATCGTCGTCAGATTTGCCTGGGCCTGTTCCAGAGATACCCCTGGCTTCAGGCGAGCAATGACGCGATAGTTATAGGCTGTGCGGTTCAGATTCTCGGGCGTATAGGGCGCGGGCAGCCAAACTTCGGCTTTCTCCGGAAACCGTGCGCCGTCCAGCACCCCGGTGACTGTATAGACCCTGTCTTCCACCCGTACCTGTTGTCCCCGCGCCTGCGCCGGCCCGCCGAAATGTCGTGCCGCGAAATCTGCGCTCACCACTGCGCCTTCCGGTCGCTGCTGACCCAACGCGGCAAAGAAATCGGAATTCACGAACCAGACTCCCGTGAATTCAGCTTGCCCGCGCACCTGCACGCCCATCTCGCCGCCCGCGTATGTGCTGATCGCGTCGAACACTTCATTCGTGTCGCGAACATCCACGTAATCCCCGCCGCTTAGTCTCGGAGTCACTGTCGCGCGACCGGCCTGCATAGTGGTCACGCTCACAATCCTCCCGGCGTGCGGAAACCGCAGGGGTTCCAGCAATACCCCGTTCACGACGCTGAAAACGGCAGTGCTGGCGCCGATACCGAGAGCCAGTGTGACGCCGCAAAGCAATGTGAAACCGGGATTTCTGCCGATGCCGCGCAGCGCCTGACGAAGTTCGAAAAGCATGAAAGAAGTACGCGCGGGCGGCGCAAACGTTTGCTGTTTTATTCGCCGACGTGAACAGGCACGGCTAACGGCACGCGCTCAATATCCACCCAAAGCCCGGGCGCTACGTTCTGCACAAAAGCCAGAGATTCCACAAGGAACGTCCGCGGCCCTTCATATGCGTCCCACTCGCGCCGGGCTATTGCAAACGCGTCGTTATTGAATTCGGGGTTCAGATCCTGCCCGATTGTGATATGCGGATGGAAATCGAACACGCATTTGTATCGCAGTTCGCCTTTTTCCAGCCGATCGTGAAGGTGGCGTAACTCCCGTTCGCCCTTCGCTATATCGATGTAAATCACATTCGAAACCGGAAACATGCGGACCTCGCCCAGTTCGATCTCAAACGGGGGGAACACGCGGGTCTCATCGGCCAGCTGCCGGAGAGCTTGCTTAATCTCGCAAGTCATGGGACGCGGAGGCAGAATTGTAACGTGGGCGTGGGGACTGCACTTCGGGTCGAGATCGAGGCGAAGACGATCGAGGAAGGAAGCTAGCGGGTCTGACAGATAACTCACGAGCGCAAACTGACCCAGCGTGCGCCCGCCCCTACAGGGCGAATCCATTGCTAGCTCCATTCTACCCACCTGCTTCCGCGCGGCCAATTGTTCGCGTACTGTACCCTTGTGCCGGAATCCTCCACATCATTTCGGCGACGATTTTTCAGACGGGCGCAAATTCACAAAACGGCTCAGCACGCCAAACCAAAATGGCGCGCCAAGCGACACCGCGCCGGTAGTGACGGCCCAGCCGGTGAGTCGTGCGATCCATGCCCAAACGGTCAAATGAAATGCGGCGGAACTCCATCCCGGCAGCCTCCCTGGTTGGCCCAGGATCACGAAGGTGTCGGCGTTCGTCGCGATGGTAATCGCAAAAGCAAACCCAAACGCCCACGCGGTCGTGCGCTTCCGGTAACTGGCCGACGCTGTGCGCATCGCATCGTTGAACCAGGCCTCCACTCCTCTGTGCAACAGGTCCGGGTCACCCTTGCACCTCCGCATCAGGGCCAGCAGCGAAGTCCGCACCGATCCCGCCGGCAATTCATCAGGCCACTCCTTTGCGCTCTGCGCCAGATCCAGAATCGCCGTTCCGAATGCCTGGGGGGAAAGGTACGACTGATGCTCCCCGTCTTTAATGAGTGTGGAGATCATCGGATGCCGATAGAACGCGCCGATCAGACTTACACCTGCCGCTAGTTCCTGATCCCCCAACAGCTGCTCAATCGTTTCGCGAAGCGTATTCGCCCTCGCTTCCAATAAGGTGGCAACCCACTCCACCGCCGCCGTGCAGAACACGGCAAGTAATAAGTAAAGAAACGCCGTGCCGATCGCCGTTTCCAGTATGGCCGAGCCGAGAAAACCGTTCATTCAGATGTCTCCCGATCCACCGATACCTGAGACATTCCTGAAAATGGCAACTCAAGGGCTTTAGCTTGCTTGCAAGCTACTGATTATGAGTTTGATAGCGATATTTCGCAGGGTTGTGAACGGTAACTGACGAAGAGCAAGGAAGGCAAAACAGGCATGATCGCCGATAGCACATAATAGTCTCCTTACCCCGCCGATCTGGCCGCTACAATTTTCTTCGCCGCAATAATCTTTTCGGGACCAAATAAACTGAAACGAGGGACTTTGCGCATGGCGTCGCGAATTGTTTTTGACAGTGATGGAGCCGGGCGAGCGGGTTGCGCAACTGGTAATTCCTGCCAAACTCCGGCCACCGAGTGAGTGTCGAACTCTGCGGCTTCGACGATCAGAAGAGAACTCGGGAAATGGCCCCTTTGCGGAAATGAGGGGTTTCTTCAGTTTCTATCACGGTTCAAGGCTTTCCGGCACCGCCCTTGCGGTGAATTTCATCGTGATGGACATTGCATAGAGTGACGAGATTCTCCACAGTGTTCTGGCCTTTGTCCTTGTGATGTTGCCGGTGATGAAGCTCCAGCATTTTTCGCGGGTCCTCGGGCGTCAGCATAGCCCTGCTCCAACCGCATTCAACGCATTTGAAGCCGTCCCGCTGAAGCACTGCGACGCGAACAGTATCGGGAATGCCCCGGTCGTGCTCGAAAGCTTGCCGATCCTCTTCCAAAACGTAAACCCCCACCCCCAAATCCTGACGACCGCTGTTCTTCGTAACTATGGGCCAGCCGTCTTCGGTGCGAAGCTCGCGCACTCGGCGGGCCCATTCCTTGTTGTCCTTGGCAAGGTATTTAAGTTCCTCGCCGGTAATCTGTTCGTTAACGTTCTTGCGGAAATATTCGATGATCCGGTCCTTCACGGAAACCCTTTTGCTCCGAACGTCATTGAGGACATTCCATCGATGCGCGGCGTGTCGGTCCTGTTCGGCGCGCATAAGCACATATTGGTCGGGCCTGATGCTGGCTGGATCAACACCGAGGGCCTATTTCAGAGAAGCGGCGTCTTCCGGCTGATCTTCCGCTATGTCCTGGAACGTGACGCCGGAGTAAATCCACCAGCCGAACTCGACTCGGAGTTCGCGAACTCGCCGCGCCCATTCGCCGATGCCAGAGACGACCATCAACTCGTCCCCGGTAATGACGGTCATCTGGTACCTGCAGATAGGCGATGATTCGATCGCGGGCCGAGGGTGCCACGCTCTTGGGTATCAAGGAGCTCCCGAGATCTCGGAGCTTGTGAAAAGCGGGAATGAGAGCCACGACTTTACCGCGAAGATCGCTCTTCCCGAGCTCTGCGGCAAAATCCGTCAGCGATTCGATTAGTGACTGCCTGAGCGCCTCCGGTTGCCCGTTAGGTTGCGAACCGACGCGCCAACGACATTCTCCGTTCTGGTTTGGCGTAAGCGGGTGACCACCGCTCGAAGATGTGCAGGGAAGAACAGGCTGACCCGCTCTTTTGAACCCGGATTACGCACTCTTGCGAGCCCTCGGTGACCGATCCCGGACGTAAGACATGTATCTCAATAGTTCGTGCCCGATGAACTCCGTATAGGCGGGAGGAATTGACTCGTTGATTTCGTTCTTTGTCATCCAATCAATACCCATCGCGTCTCGTGCGGCGGCGAGCGTGCAGTTTCCACCGCCCGTGACCTGGACGAAATCTTTCCATTCGTCGGTTTTCCCGTAATGAGACTTGCGGCGATCGAAAGTGTGGACTTTAGGATGTTTCTTATGAGATGGAGGCACGATCTCAAAGTTAGCCTCAAACAGCCGATGTCGAAGGACGCGAAGTTTAGGAAACATCGTTCCGCAGAGGACAACCGCATTATTGAGCGGGGCGCCATCAACGTTCTCTATCACGTACGGCACGCCCGACCGAATCAGCATTTCGCGAACAGGCTCGACGAGGCGCGGCCACTTATGACCATTCCCGTTCCTCTTTGCAAGGTCTGAATATGATTGACACGGTGGCGATGCGTGAATGGCATCAAACCCTGCGAGGAACTTCGGATCAAGCGTGAGCGCATCCGCCTGAATGAACGGAAGCGGATAATGCGGCTGAGGTTTAAGATCCACGCCCACAACCTCGAATCCGGCTCGGGTGTAACCGATGCCTGCACCGCCGGCACAACAGAAAAGGTCGAGCAATCGGGGTTTCCCTGTCGAAGTCTGTACGATTTTGTCGCCGTAAAACAAAACGTTCATGAGTGTTCCCGGGTTCATAATCGGCGGAATTGTCGATTTCGAATAGTGTGTCAAGGCTCACTCTCGTCAAATTTATCTGCGCACTTGCGCCGGTCTGGTCGTTGTCATTCGGCTCGTAAACGATCGGTACGACCGGGCTGTTCGTAGGCGGCGTTGTCGCCTCTCCACTTGCGGTTCAGTTTACCAGTTCTGAAACATTTTTTCGCTGAGATGTTGCTAGGTATTTGGAAGCGTTGTCCGTTATCAAGACGAGTGTCGGAGACTGGGGCTGCGCCTGGCAAAAACCTCGCTTCAGCTCGGGGAACTCACCGGGCAATGAGAACGGCGTGCGGGTGCGGCGCGCCGGCATTCTGCGCTCTTCAGGGCCGACCGCAGAGCCGAATATAGCCACGTAATCTCAGAAGCCCACACTTTCTTCCAGGTTGCGGCATCCATCCCGCATTTACTATCCCGCCGAAGATGCCCTGCCCGAGGGCACGTATTAGCCTTCAACGGCTGCGGAGCTTACACGCTGCGCGCGCAGCGAAGCCCGACTCGAGAAGGGACTTCCATGAAAGAAACCGCTTGCGCCAAACCCGCGCCCGAGCAGCAAAAACGTGATACACGCGCTTCTGGCTTCAGCCGTGCTCTCCTACCACTCCGTTTGTAAAACGTCCAAACCGCCTCGCCGAACCAGTTCTTTTTGAGATTCCACCAAAAGGCGGAGTGCCGCCCTCCAGCACCCCCCGAGCCACCCAAGCACTGCCTAATATGCTAAGATCATAATTTCCCGGAATCATTGTCATGCCCAAACTGAAGACCCACAAAGGTGCGTCTAAACGGTTCAAAAAAACCGGGACGGGTAAGGTTGTGCGCCAACATGCATTCGTTCGGCACATCCTCACGTCCAAGGCGCGTAAACGTAAAAACAAACTGCATACATCCGTGGTCGCGGACGATTCGGACCAGGCGAAGTTGCAGAGAATGATCCCGTACTAGACCTCAGTCAAATCAGGGGTCAAATCAGGATTTCCACAAGCGAGTGAACGGAGCCACCGCACGTGCCCGTTTCGCCGCGGGAGCGCAATCAGTAAACGCGCTCCGTAACCGGTCCAACAGGACCAATTCTTTTTAGGAGATTAAACGTGCCAAGAGTAAAACGTGGTACTAAACGCCGGGCCAATCGGGCGAAAACCCTCGAACGCGCCTCAGGATTTTTCTTAACCAAAAGCAAGCTGCATCGCTCCGCGCAGGAAGCTGTCGAGCGCGCCCTGAAGTTCGCCTATACGGGCCGCAAGCAGAAAAAGCGCACCTACCGTTCACTTTGGATTGTCCGTATTGGCGCCGCCGCTCGCGAAGCCGTCGGGCTTTCTTACAGCCAGTTCATGCACGGGCTGAAACTCGCGGGAATTACGCTTGACCGCAAGGTTCTGGCCGAAACAGCCACAGCGGATGCCGCTCAGTTTGCGCTGATCGCCGCCCAGGCAAAAGCAGCTCTCGCAACGCCGGCTCAGTAGTCAGTTATATAACCTTTTCCCAGTACAGGTACAACGAACAATGGCATTGATCGATCAGGAACACGAAGTCGATACGCTCGGTCATCTTGAGGACCGCATCCAGAAAGCTGTGGAGCTTGTTGTCAGGCTCCGTCAGGAAAAGGAAGCGGCGCTGAAGGAACTTGCTGAAACGCAGTCCGCCTGGGAAGAGGCGCAAACCTCGAATCAAAAGCTCTCTGAAGAACTCGAATCCATGCGCGCCGAGCGCAAGCAGGTTCGCAACCGGCTGGAGCGACTGCTCGGCCACATCGATACCCTCGGTACCGAGTAACCCGGCCTGAGCGCATGGCGTAAATCATGCCAAAGCAGCCCATTCGCGTTCATATCTTCAACCAAACCTACACGCTTCTCGCCGATGACGATGAGAACGAAGTCCAGGCGCTCGCACATGAGATCGATGCATTGATGACTTCGATTGCGAACCGCTCTTCCTCCAGCGATTCCACCCGCGTTGCCGTGCTGGCATGTCTGCACCTGGCGGATAAACTCCGCGCCGCTGAAAAGAAACTAAAAGTTTTCGACGACAAATCCGGAAAAATCGCCGAAATGCTCGAAGCGGCTTTGCGCGAAAGCTGATAGTCCCACCACACGTTACACTCATCAGATACCCTAACTTGAGCGACAAAGGCCTGTTCGGCCTCCGCCGGGTTCCGAAGGATATCCATGAACCGCCACAGCCCCTCGCTTGCCGCGATCCTGATCTTCACCGCCGCTTCCGGCCTCGCCCAGAAAGCCCCTAAGGTCACAGCCCCCAAAGACGCGCTCGGCTTTAACCTGGGTGACGATTACCAGATGGCCACTTACACCCAGCTCGAAGCCTACTGGAAAAAGCTCGCCTCGGAATCCGATCGGATGAAGCTTGTGGAAATCGGGAAAACCGCCGAAGGTCGCCCGCATTACATGGCGGTTATCACGTCGCCTGAAAATCAGAAGAATCTCGCGAAATACAAGAGCATCGCCGGTCGCCTTGCCCATGCGGATGGGCTGAACGAACAGCAGGCGCGCCAACTCGCCGCGGAAGGCAAAGCCGTAGTCTGGATCGACGGCGGTCTGCATGCCAACGAAACCGTCGGCTCCCAGCAGCTGATGGAAACCGTTTATCAACTCGTCAGTCGCAATGACCCGGAAACGCTTCGCCTTCTAAACGACGACATCGTGCTCTGCGTGCAAGCCAACCCCGATGGCCAGGAGATCGTCGCCGATTGGTACATGCGCGAGAAAGACCCCCTCAAGCGCTCGCTCAACAACCTTCCGCGTCTCTACAACAAGTACATCGGCCACGACGATAATCGCGATTTCTATACCTCGAATATGCCCGAAACCACCAACATGAACCACCAGTTGTTCATCGAATGGTTTCCGCAGATCGTCTACAACCACCACCAGACCGGCCCCGCGGGCGCCGTCATTTTCATCCCACCCTTCCGCGATCCCTTCAACTACAACTTCGACCCCCTCATCCCGCTCGGCATCGAGCAGGTCGGCACCGCTATGCACCAGCGCCTGGTCGCCGAAGGCAAGGGCGGCTCCGCCATGCGCAGCGGTTCCAGCTATTCCACCTGGTGGAACGGCGGTCTCCGCACCATTACTTACTTCCACAACATGATCGGCATCCTCACCGAAATTATCGGGAGCCCCACGCCGATGGATATTCCGCTGGTGGCCGATAAGCAACTCCCGTCCGGCGATTGGCCTCTGCCCGTCGCACCCGGCAAATGGCACTATCGTCAGTCGATCGACTACGAGATCACCAACAACTATGCGATTCTGGACCTCGCTTCACGTTATCGCGAAACGTTCCTGTTCAATACCTGGCGGATGGGCATGAATTCCATTGAGCGCGGCAGCAAAGATAGCTGGACCGTGACTCCCAAACGAATCGAAGCATTGAAAGCGGCCGGCGCTGCCCCCGTCATCGCAGCCGCGGCTCAGGGTTCAGGCCGTGCCGGTCGCGGCGGTCGCGGCGCAGGTGGCACGCCAACTTCCGATGCCGTGCCGCCCGGTGATGCTAATCCTGCTTTCTCCGGCGGTCGCGGCGGCGGTCTGCCCGTCGGACTCTACGAAACTGTCTTGCACGATCCCAAATTCCGCGATCCCCGCGGCTACATCCTCCCCGCTGATCAGCCCGACTTCGGGACCGCCACCAAGTTCGTCAACACGCTCTTGAAAAATGGCATCACCGTCATGAAGGCAAACGCCGCGTTCACCGTACACGGCAAGAACTATCCCGCAAATTCCTGGGTTATCAAAACCGCCCAGGCCTTCCGCCCGCACATTCTCGACATGTTTGAGCCGCAGGACCACCCGAACGATTTCGCCTATACCGGCGGCCCTCCCAATCGCCCCTACGACATCACAGGCTGGACCCTCGCTCTGCAAATGGGAATTCAGTTCGACCGCATTCCCGATAAGTTTGACGGCCCCTTTACCGTGATCCCCCTCACCGGCGGGAAAGGTCTGGTCGACCCGCCCGCCGCGCCTGTTACTGGTCCTGCAACACCCGCCGGTTGGCTGCTGAGTCATAAAGAGAACGACTCGTTTACCGTGGAGAACCGGCTTCTCAAAGCGGGCTGCGATGTTTACTGGATGAAGAACTCACTCACCGCTGACGGCCAGGATCTCGGCACGGGCGCCATTTGGGTTCCTCAGTGCGCCGCCGGCAAAGCGCTGCTCGAAGCCGGCGCGAATCAACTCGGCGTCGCCGCGCACGGGGTCGCCACGGCGCCCAAGGGGGAAGCTCTCAAACTCAAGCCCATTCGCATCGGCCTCTATGACCAGTACGGCGGCATCATGTCATCCGGCTGGACGCGCTGGATCTTCGAACAATTCGAATTCCCCTTCGAACTCGTCTATCCGCAAACGCTCGATGCCGGCGATCTGAAAAGTAAGTTCGACGTTATTGTGTTTGTGGATGGCGCCGCGCGCCTGGGCGCCAATACAGGGGGACGCGGCGGGCGTGGTGGCGGCGCGGCGCCGGATAACATTCCCGAGGAGTACAGGAAGACGCTCGGTCGCGTATCCACCGAAACGACCGTTCCGCAACTCAAAAAATTCCTCGAATCCGGGGGACAGGTGGTCACGATCGGAAGTTCCACCAGCTTGGGCGAATTTCTTGGCGTGCCTGTGAAAAATGCCCTCACGGAGATAGGCACGGATGGCCGGGAACGCTCTCTTCCCTCGGATAAGTTCTACATCCCCGGTTCGCTGCTCAAGGTCAAAGTGGATAATTCGAATCCGCTGGCTTTCGGGATGCCGGATAAGGTCGACGTTTTCTTCGACAACAGCCCGGTCTTCAAGCTGGGTCCCGACGCGCAGCAGAAGCATACGTCCGCGGTTGCCTGGTTCTCCGGCACGGAAGTGCTCTCCAGCGGATGGGCGTGGGGCCAGCAATACCTGAACGGCGGCACGGCCATTGCGGAGGCTTCGGTTGGGGAAGGGAAGGTAGTGCTTCTGGGGCCGGAAGTCGCGTTCCGCGCGCAGCCGCACGGGACCTATAAGTTTCTGTTCAACGGGTTGTATTACGGAAGCGCGAAAGCAACGGAACTGAAGTGATATCCCGCTAACTTCCGGTGATCAGACGAAGGACTTCTTCCGGCGCCAGGCGAGGATTGGCGACCCTTTGAAGCCTTCTGGATCGCCGGCGCTGTCTTCAAAATCAGCCGCTTCTTTCTTAACAGTGGCGTCTGATGCCAGCCGTATGATTCTCTCGTCAGCGGTCGCGACACTGAACAGCGCGAGAATCCGTCTGACGATCTGACAAGCCTTTTCCGATCCGAAGATGTTGGCAAGCAGGTAATAAATTGTCGAGACTGTGGGCGCCGCGACCAAGCCCACCGCCCGCCCGTGCTCAACCTCATGATTTCTATATCCGCCAGCGGCTTTGTCCAGAGCTTCAGATAATTTTCCACCATCTTCGACACGCATGGGCGATCACGTCGTCATCGATACTCAACGTAACTCAGCCGTCTGTACGTACGATATTAGAATTCATACGTACGAACCTAAGCCAGTTGCGGTACCACAAACGGCTTCCGATATTCCCGCCGGAACATCGCATTCGCCTCTTTATCGCCCGGGCACGAATAGCTCGCCGCATCGAAATGAACGCTGCGCCCCAGCTTGTACGAAATATTCGCCAGATGCACGAGCGTGGTGGAAATCGCGCCTTCTTCAATCTCTGCCGTCAGTTCTCCCCGGCTATGACTCCGCACGGCATTCAGGAAGTTAGCGAAATGGTCCCCGCCATCCTTTCGCGCCGGCCCCGGCTCGGCATCCTTGCCGAGATACGAATAATACTTCGTATACCCATCGATCACCAGGTACCCGTTCGATCCGTAAAAGATATTCCCCACCGTATTGCTTTTCACGCTCGGATCGAATTCGTGAATGTCCGCTTCGTGGTTCGTCATCCAGTGCCGAACTTCGAACGTCATCAACTTCTTCTTGCCACCCTCGTCGAATTCGTACGCGACCGCCAGCGTGTTCGGCGTCTCCTGATCGTCGTCGAACATATACTTCCCGCCCACCGCCGAGACCTTGGTCGGATATTTCACGCCCAATCCCCACCGCGCGATATCGACTTCGTGAATCCCCTGGTTCCCGAGATCGCCGTTGCCGTAGTCCCAATGCCAGTGCCACTTGTAATGAAAGCGGTTCTGCGTGAACGCGCGCTTGGGCGCGGGCCCCAGCCAAAGATCGTAATCGACCCCGGCCGGCACAGGCTCAGGAAGAGCCTTCCCGATCGTGTTCCGCCACTTGTAGCAAAGCCCGCGCGCGTGATACAGATCGCCGATCACGCCTTCCTTCATCTTCTGCACTGCTTCCTGAAGGGCCAGGTTGGAACGGCTTTGGCTGCCCTGCTGCACGATTCGGTCGTACTTGCGCGCCGCCGCCACCACCTGCTTCGCTTCCCACATATCGTGCGAGCAGGGCTTCTCAACATAAACGTCCTTTCCCGCTTCGCACGCCCACACCGTTTGCAGCGTATGAAGGTGGTTCGGCGTGGCAATCGAAATCGCGTCAATAGACTTGTCTTCGAGCAGCTTTCTGAGATCCTTATAGGGCGCAGGCGCCTTGCCGCGCTTCCCTTCCACGAACTTGCTGGATTTCGCCAGTACCGCGTCGTCGATATCGCAGATCGCCACCAGATCCACATTCGGAAGCGACGTGAACGCCTGCAAATGACTCTTGCCGCGTCCGTTCATACCGACCACGGCGATCCGAATGGTATCGCTCGGCGTTTTTGCCGCCACCGCGTTCAACGCCGTACCGCCCAGTGCCGCCGCCGAATTCATCAGGAAATGTCTTCTGTCCATACTTGCCTTAATTCTATTCCTCTTACCGCACCATGCACGGGCGTTTAGTGTAGAACGCCCAGCCCGGAATCAAATACTGCATCGCCACAGCATCGTCGCGGGCACCCAGGCCCATCGCCAGGTACAACTGATGTGCCTTTTCAATCTGCTCGAAATCGGGCTCAACTCCCAGGCCTGGCTTTTGGGGTACCGTCAGCAGTCCGCCCTGAATTCGGAACGGCTCGCGCGTCAGGCGTTGGCCATCCTGCCAAATCCAGTGCGTATCGATCGCTGTGATCCTGCCCGGCGCCGCGGCGGCCACGTGCGTGAACATTGCGAGCGAAATATCGAAATGATTGTTCGAATGCGAACCCCATGTGAGTCCCCATTCGCTGCACATTTGTGCCACGCGCACCGAACCCTGCATGGTCCAGAAGTGCGGATCTGCCAGCGGAATATCCACCGACTGCAACTGTATTGCATGCCCCATCTCACGCCAGTCCGTCGCGATCATATTGGTGGCGGTCGGCAGCCCGGTTGCGCGGCGGAATTCCGCCATTACTTCGCGCCCGGAATAGCCGTTTTCCGCGCCGCACGGGTCTTCCGCATAAGCAAGTACATCGTGCCGGTCGCGGCAGAGCGCGATCGCCTCCTGCAACGGCCATGCGCCATTCGGATCAAGCGTAATTCGCGCCTCCGGAAACCTCTCCGCCAGCGCCGTGACAGCTTCCATTTCCTCTTCCCCGCGCAGCACTCCGCCCTTCAGCTTGAAATCGTTGAATCCATACAGCGATTCCGCGGCTTCCGCCAGCCGGACAACCGCTTCGGGCGTAAGCGCCACTTCGTGCCGTAGCCGAAACCAGTCGTTCGGTGAATCGGGTTCACTCAAATACGGAAGGTCCGTCTTGCGTCGGTCACCCACGTAGAACAGATATCCCAGCGCCTCCACCTGCGTTCTTTGCTGGCCCTGCCCCAGCAGCGCGGCCACGGGCACATCCAGAAATTGTCCCAGCAAATCCAGCAGAGCCGCTTCAAGCGCGGTGACCGCATGGATGGTCGTGCGGAGATCGAATGTCTGGTTTCCACGCCCCCCGGCATCACGGTCCGCGAACTGTTTGCGGACGCTGTTCAGCGTATTGTTCCACGCTCCAACAGGCTGACCGACCACCAGCGTTTTCGCATCTTCCAGCGTCTGGCGTATCCGCTCCCCTCCGGGCACTTCACCCACGCCGGTGTGCCCCGAATTGTCCCGAAGAATGACGATATTTCTCGTGAAATACGGTCCATGCGCGCCGCTCAGATTCAGCAGCATACTGTCATGCCCGGCCACCGGAATCACCCGCATGGCTGTTACGATCGGTGCTTTTAGATTCAAGCCCTTAAGTTTATCAATGGGCTGAAATCACGAAGTCCGGCGGTACACTCTCGGAATGCGCTCCACTTGCGGTGTCTTCGCATTGCTCAGTCTCGCTCTTTTCCGCGGATCGTGTTCACATCCCGTGAATTCTTCTGCCGACTCGGTGAAATCAATATCCGATGCCTACTGGGAGTTCGCGTTGCGCACGAATCCCGAACTCGCCACACAACTGGGAGAGTATCGGTACAATGACCAGCTGTCCGAATACTCAGTCGCTCACTACGAAGCTCTGAACAAAGAGGCCTCGGCGCTGGTGAATCGGCTGAAAGCGACCGACAAATCGAAACTCAGCGAATCGGACCGCCTGGATCGCGAAATTCTCCTCGGCACCCTCGAAGATCAGGTTCGGTCTATCGCCCTGAGAATGTATGAGATGCCTGTCGAGCAGTTCTCTGGCGTGCAGATCGCCGTTCCGCAGATCGCCGCCTATGCGCCATTCGATTCCGTTAAGCACTACGAAGATTACATTGCCCGGATGAGCCAAATTCCCGGCCGGTTCGAGCAGCTAACCGCAACCATGCGCCAGGGCATGAAAGATAACCTGATGCCCCCGAAGTACCTGCTCGAAAAGACTGTTACGCAGTGCCGGAATCTGGCCGATCCTTCCGGCGAGAAGAACCCGTTCTCCACTCCAGTACTGCATTTCCCCGACACCATTCCGGCAACCGATCGCCCGCGCCTGCACGATGCGCTGATCTCCGCGGTCGATACCCAAGTCCGCCCGGCTTACAAGAAATTGCAGCAGTTCATTGCCACCGAGTACGCGCCCCGCGGCCGCACGGACGAGGGCTATTGGGCGTTGCCGGACGGCGATGAGCGCTATCGCTTCAACGTGCATACCCAGACCACCTCGAACATGACGCCAGAGCAGATCCACACGCTGGGTTTGGCACAGGTTGCTGAACTGGAAGATCAGATTCTCGCGCTCGCGAAGAAGGCCGGATACCCGGATTCGAAGACCTTCACCAAAGCCGTCAAGTCCGACCCGAACTTGAAGGCCAGGACCCGGGAAGAAATCCTGGGGCGTTTCCGGCAGTTCATAGAACAGATGGAGCCCAAACTCCCGCAACTCTTCGGGCGCTTGCCGAAGGGCAAACTGCTGGTGACATCCGTCCCCCAGTACATGGAGAAGGACAGTTCCACCCAGTACATGCCGGGCACGCCGGATGGTTCACGCAAGGGGCAAGTGTGGGTGTTGACTTCCGATCCGCTTCACCATGACACGCTCGACGACGAGGCGACGGCGTATCACGAAGGCGTGCCTGGTCACCACCTTCAGATCGCGATTCAACTGGAGTTGCCGCTGCATCCGTTCCACCGCACTGTCGGGTACAACGCCTTTGTGGAAGGCTGGGCGCTCTATGCGGAAAGGCTCGGCAAAGAGGTTGGCTTCTATCAGGATCCGGCGAGCGATTTGGGCCGCCTGCGAAGTGAACTGTTTCGCGCCATTCGGCTTGTGGTGGATACCGGCGTCCATTACAAGCGCTGGAAACGTCAGCAGATGATCGATTATTTTCAGGAGCACTTCGGAGAACCCAACGATGTGGAGGTGGATCGTTATGTGGCAATCCCGGCACAGGCTCTCGGCTATAAAGTTGGCCAATTGAAAATTTTAGAACTGCGAAAAAAGGCTCAGGACCAGCTCGGTTCGGCGTTCGACATCCGCGCGTTTCACGATCAGGTCCTGGGCGCGGGCGCACTGCCCCTGGATCTTCTGGAAAACCGGATTGGCTCCTGGATCTCGTCCGTTCAGAGGAAATAAGGGCCTATATCGATTTCAAAGCGGCCTGATTCCCCCGGCGATTACTGTCTCGATGCCTGTCGCGGTCCGCAGAAGCAGAAATCCGTTCCGGTCAAGGCCGGCCGTGATTCCTTCCACACGATCATCGACCACAACATGTTTCCCACGCACATAGCTGGAGCGTTCTTCGAATCGCCGGAGTATTCCACGCTTATCTATTTGCACATAGCGCAGAGATTCGGCAACAACTCTGTCGAGCAGTGAATCCAGATCGTATTCGCACCCGGTTTCGATTCGCAGCGAAGTTGCGATGTCTTTGAGTTCGTCCGGGAAACTCGTCTGATTAACGTTGATCCCAATCCCTGCGATGAGAGCCCCTTCGGCAGCCTGAACCATGATGCCCGCGAGTTTACGTTCATTCAGCATCACATCGTTCGGCCAGCGCAGATCCGGCGAAAACTCATTGAGAGCTTGTTGAACCGCTAATCCCAAAGCCATGGTCACAGTAGGCCCCGGAGCCGCGAGCCGAAGGATCATCGACATGTACAAGCCGCCGTCAGGCCCCGAATGCCAGGCGTGTCCGTGTCGGCCAATCCCCTGAGTCTGCTCTTCCGCGACCACTACGGTCCCGTGTGGCTTTCCCCCTGCAGCGAGAGCGGTCGCATCCCGCATGGTTGACGGGGTTGACTTCACGCGCACAATCACGGCAGTAATTCGAGGCGGAAGCTCAGGTCCACCGCGCGCGCCGAGTGAGTGATCGCGCCGGAGGAGACGAAATCGGCGCCGGTTTCGGCGTAGGTGCGGACCGTATTGAGATTGATACCGCCAGAGAGTTCAACCTTGGCGCGGCGATTGATAATCCGTATCCACTCCTCAGCCGTTTGGGGCGAAAGGTTATCGAGCAGCAGATGGTCCGCTTTCGATTCCAGCGCTTCGTGCAGTTCATTCAGCGTGCGGACTTCAATCTCGATCGGCAAGCCTGATCCGCGCGCGTTTTCAACCGCCTGCTTCACCCCGCCCGCCGCTGAGATGTGATTGTTCTTGATGAGAATCGCGTCGAAAAGACCCATGCGATGATTGACCACCCCGCCGGCGGCCGCGGCCGCTTTCTCCAGCCGGCGCAGTCCGGGCGTGGTCTTGCGGGTATCAAGCACACGGCAGTTCGTGCCTTCCACGAGCGAGCTGAATTCGTTCGCCAGGGTTGCAACACCGGATAGACGCTGCAGGAAATTGAGAGCCACGCGTTCGCATTCCAGCAGCGTCCGGGCGCTGCCGATAACCTCAGCTACGCGCGTGCCCTCGTGTATGTGATCGCCGTCTTTGCGAAGGATCTTCAGGTCTTCTACGCCACCACGCTGCTCATAAATTTCTGCGAGAACTTCCGTTCCCGCAAGAACCATGCGCTCGCGAGCGATGAAGTAGCCGCGCGCACGCCGGCCAGCCGGAACGCAGGCGTTGGTCGTGATATCCCCGGCTCCAATGTCTTCAGCGAGCGCGGCGGCAATCACGTCATACGGCATCGGGCTCTCTTTCAAGCAATTTGGCAAGTTGCGCTTCGTATTCGGCCAGCTTAGCGCGGATGGAATCTACCACCCTGGCGGGAGCTTTGCCCAGGAAGACATCATCCGACAACTGCCGTCTGGAGTTCGCGATGTTCTTCTCTAATTGTTCTACTTCCTTTGCAATGCGCTTCTTCCGCACTTCCATCGCTCCCGCCGGGACGTCAATCGAAAGATCGAACGCGGGGGTTGAACGCACAGCCCCGCTCTTGGGAACGTCGCCCTTTACAAAGACAACGCCCGCGAGACGGCGCACAATTTCGGTATCGATATCGATGTTGATCCTGCCCTCGAGCGGCATCTTCGGATCGAGCCCGAGATCGGCGCGAAGGTTGCGTGCCGCGCGGGTTACTTCCTGGAGCAGACCGATCTTCGCTTCGGCTTCCGGGGCCGCGAGAGCCGGGTCGAATACCGGATACGGCTGCAGCGAAATGGACTGATCCGGCGCGTTGCCCAGACGATGCCAGAGTTCTTCGGTGATGAACGGCATCACCGGATGCAGCAGACGAAGCGTGGCGTCGAACACAGAAAGAATCGCGCCCCAATTTCCGCTGATTTTCTTCAGTTCGATGTACCAGTCGCAAAAATCGTCATAGATAAAATGCCAGATCGTCTGTGCGGCTTCGTGATACCGGTATGTATCGATTGCGCGATTCATATCCGCCGCCGCCTGATTGAGCCGCGACCAGATCCACGTGTCTTCAAGAGCATTCGCGGAAACCGGCGTGCCGGGTTCGACATTCATGAAAATAAAGCGAGCCGCGTTCCAGATCTTGTTAGCAAATGCGCGGGAAGTGTCAAGCCGCTCGGGGCTAAACACGATGTCGGTGCCGGGCGCGGCCCCTGTAAGCAAAGCCATGCGGACAGCGTCGGTTCCATACTCGTCGGTAACCACGAGCGGGTCAACAACATTGCCCTTGGTCTTCGACATCTTCTGCTTTTCGGCATCGCGCACCAGGCCGTGAATGTAGACTTTGCGGAAAGGCACGTCTCCCATGAATTCGATGCCGAGCATCGCCATGCGTGCGACCCAGAAAAAGAGAATGTCAAAGCCCGTGATAAGCAGCGACGTCGGATAGAAGTGCTTCAGGTCGTCAGTCCGATCAGGCCAGCCCAGCGTGGAAAAAGGCCAGAGGCCAGAACTGAACCACGTATCGAGCACGTCCGTTTCCTGACGCACCGTGCCGCCGCATTTCGGACATGCGGCGATGTCTTCGCGGGAAGCGATTTCCAGCCCGCAGGAATCGCAATACCAGACGGGTATCCGATGCCCCCACCAAAGCTGGCGCGATATACACCAGTCCCGGATGTTGTGCATCCATTCGTTCCAGGTCTTGATCCAGACTTCAGGAACGATATCGATGCGCTTCTCGTCCACGGCCGCAATGGCCTTCGCGGCGAGCGGCCTGGTGCGAACGAACCACTGCTTCGACACCAGCGGCTCAACAACGGTCTTGCATCGCTGGCATTTGCCGATGCTGAGCACATGATCTTCGATCTTAACGATCAATCCGAGAGTCTGCAGATCGTCGACAATGCGTTTGCGGGCTTCATAGCGATCAAGGCCCGCGTATTTGCCCGCGGCGGCAGTCATTTGCGCATCCTGTCCGATCACCTGAATGATGGGAAGGTTGTGGCGCTTACCGGCTTCGAAGTCGTTCGGATCGTGCGCGGGAGTGATCTTGACGGCGCCGGAGCCGAATTCCGGATCCGCCATAGTGTCGCGAACCACGGGAATTTCGCGGTTCATCAGCGGCAGCGTGACCGACGTAATTCCCGCGTAACGTTCATCGGTCGGATTCACGGCAACGGCGGTGTCACCGAGCATCGTTTCGGGTCGTGTAGTCGCGACCGTGAGAGGACCGTATTTGATGTGCCACATGTGGCCCGCGGTCTCTTCATGAACGGTCTCAAGGTCAGAGATGGCGGTGTTGCACCCGGGGCACCAGTTGACCATGTATTCGCCGCGGTAGATGACGCCCTTTTCATACAGCGTGACGAAAACTTCGCGGACTGCGCGAGAAAGGCCTGGATCGTAAGTGAAGCGCTCGCGGGACCAATCGCACGAAGTGCCGATCTGAATCATCTGGCGCTTGATAGTGCCGCCGGATTCGGCCTTCCATTCCCAAACCTTCTTTTCAAACTCTTCGCGGGTAAGATCGCGTCGGTAAAAAATGCCTTGGGCCTGCAATTGGCGCGAGACAATCATCTCGGTCGCGATGCCGGCATGGTCTGTGCCGGGCAGCCACAAGGTGGCGTCGCCCTTCATGCGATGCCATCGTACGGTGACGTCGATTTCCGTGTGCTCCAGCATGTGCCCCATGTGGAGCGAACCGGTGACATTGGGCGGCGGAATTACCAGCGAGAAGACGGGCTTGCCCTCCTCCCATTTCGCGTTGTAGATGCCGGATTCGACCCACCAGTTAGCCCAATGCGGCTCAAAGAGCCGGGGCTCGTACACTTTTTCTAATTGCATTGGAATCCTTCAGTTTAGCGGACTCGCCCGGGCGGACTTAGTGTCCGTTCACTCGTTGGAAATGCGAGTGCATGATGAGTGCGAACAATGCGAATCACTTCGACCTCAGGGTTGCTGGGGCTGCTCATCTGCATTGCGAACGGGCAGAATCCGGCGCCGGACCAGGTTCCAATCAATACTCCCTTCGTCACAAGCCCGCCGCAAATTGTGGATGCAATGCTTGGCCTGGCGAAGGTCGGCAGCGGCGATACCGTTTACGACCTTGGTTGCGGCGATGGACGGATCGTCATTTCCGCAGCGAAGAAATACGGTGCGCGCGGCGTGGGAATCGATATCAATCCCGCGCGCATCCAGGAAGCCCGCGTCAATGCGCGTTTGGCCGGCGTAGCGGACCGCGTGAACTTCGAAGTGAATGATATCTTCGAAGCCGAGATCCGCAACGCGACCGTCATCGCGGTTTATTTATTGCCGGAAGCGAATATGCGCCTGCGTCCGCGCCTGATTCGCGAATTAAGACCCGGCACGCGCATCGTCTCGCACAGCTTCGATATGGGCGACTGGAAACCTGATAAGGACGTGATTGTAGACGGCGCTCATGTGTATCTGTGGACGATCCCCGAACGTCGCGGCTAATAGCAATCCCGTAAGATGATCTGAATGCCAGTCATAGCCTGCAATCTACAGGCGATAGGTGCGGACCAGAGATCCCGCTACACCGAACTTGTGAAGCGGCTGCGGAGTGCCATCCGAAGCGCGAATTGAACTTTCGGACGGCTGTGGGTTTGAACTCGAAAGCGATGTTATCAGCTTGCCCGAGCTTGCCGAGTGGATCACGATGGAACGCCTGTGTTGTCCGTTTCTTCCAATTTGCGGTGTCGGGCGACCAGCCACATTGCCGGCTAACGCTGATGGGTCCGACAGGCGTGAAGGCAAGTCTGGCATCGGAGTTTGTTGCCCGCGGCCACTCCTCGCATTCTTCTTCTCCATCTGCCGCCTGATTTCTCCGGTACTTGAGATTAGCCGCATCTATATAGTGCAACGATATACTAGTAATTAGATGCCGTCTATATTGATCCAGCTTGATGAGCCGCTATTGCGATCCCTCAACAAAATCGCGCCCGCTGCGAAGCGCCAGCGCGCCGAGTTCATACGCGAGGCTGTCAAACAAGCGATCCGCAGGCGCGAATATGAGCAAATCCGAGAGGCATACCTTAAACAGCCGGATTCCGCAGAAGATGCCGACGATTGGTCAAATGCTGGGGAGTGGAAGCCTTGAAGCAGTACGAGATCTGGTGGGCGGACCTGCCAAAGCCTGCTGGCAGGAGGCCTGTGCTGCTTTTGAGCCGCGACGATGCGTATTCCGTTTTGAATAAATTCGTCGCAGCGGAGATTACCACTACCATTCGAGGAATCCCGATTGAAGTGCGTTTGGGCGCCAAGGAGGGAATGGTCAAGGCCTGCGTCGTTAACTTCGACAACTTACGAACGATATCCAAATCTCACCTCGTTAAACGGGTATCGAGAATTCCGACGCGCCGAATTCCGGAGGTTAAGCGCGCGGTAGGCTATGCGCTTAATTGGGAAGAACTCATTGAAGTCGACGAGTAGGTCCGGAAGCGACTTTTCCCTACATAACCTTCATCAGCACAAAAGTAAGATCGTCATACTGAGCCGCATCGGCGATCCACGCCTTTAAACTCCCTGCCAACCGACCCGCAAGATCATCCACCGGAAGATGCCCGAACCTCATAAGCATTTCCCGAATCCGTTCTTCCCCGAACTCTTCTTCCGCGGGATTCAACGCCTCGGGAACTCCATCGGTAAACGCGATCAATACATCGCCGGAGTTCAGTTCCAAATTCGCTTCCTGATATGTCATCTGCGGAAACAGCCCAATCACTGTTCCACCCGCGGGAAGTTCTTCGACACCCGTTCCCGCCGCGTAACGCAACAAGTACGGAGGATTATGCCCCGCATTCACATAGCTGAGCGTGCGGGTAGTCGCCTCAAACCGCGCATAAAAAAAACGTCGCGTAGGAGTTGGTCCCCGTCGATCGGTGCAGGTATTGATTCATCTTCGCCGCCAGTTCGGTCAGCCCGATATTTGGCTGGGATGCAAGCACCCGCAGCGATGCCTGCACCACCGACATGACCAGCGCGGCCGCAACCCCCTTACCGGCAACGTCGGCGAGCGCAATCCCTGTTGTTTGATTGCCAGGATCAAGAAAATCATAGTAATCGCCGCCAACACTGCGCGCGGGGATTGAGATACCCGCAAGAGAAATTACCCCGCTCTCCGGTGCCTTGTCGGGGAACAAACGCTTCTGAACCTCCACGGCCAACTGCACATCGCGGCGCAGTTTTTCCTGCTCCATCATGCGATCTGTCAACCGCGCATTTTCCAGCATCAACGCGAAAAAAGCGGCGCAGTTTCGCAGCACATGTTTATCGGAAGAGGAGTAACGCGCTCTGCCGCGAGGCGCGCCGAGCAACAGAATTCCTGTGATCTCGCCCTTTCCAATCTCGCCCTTTCCAATCAACGGCACAGCCACCCTGGCGGAACTCTCGCGCAGACTCTGGATTTCATCCATGTGTTCCGGATGCTCCGCCGCTGCCCAGCGAGCCTGCGCGTCGAGATCATCGAGTGGAAGTGGATATGGGAAGCTTTTCAATCGCCCCGTAAGCAGCCCTTCGGAAGGCACATTCGCAACTTTGCCGCCGCTGGAACTCAGACCAGCGGACGCCAGACAGAGAAAAGGTCCGGCCGGGTCTTTCACAAGGAACTGCGCGGAATCGGTCTGAACCGCCCGGGCAAGGTTCGCAAGCGCGAGTTCGAGAGCTTGCCGGAACGATTCAGCGTGTCTCGCGGTCTCCGCGAAGCTTGTCATCACCGATGCTTCCATCCATGAAGATTCCTCCGGCGCATCCTGCAACAGACCGGAAATGCGACCTGAAACAGCAGTCCACAAAACACCAGAATTGCCGCGGATTGCCACCATGGGCGACACCAGCGATGCCCGCCATGCGGGAACCATGCACGCCGCGGCGCTGAAAGCCGCGACTGCAAACATGGAGTACACGAAAGGCAGAGCCGCGCCCACGTGTACTCCGAACACCTGCGAGCGCAGTAACAGCGCGGCGGCCAGCACTGCCACGGCGCCGGCAAGAATGCCCCAGAGCGCCATTAAGAGCCCATCGCAGACCACCTGGCGAAACACATCGCGGCTGATCGCCCCGAGCGCCATACGAGTGCCGATCTCAACGGTTCGCTGCCTTACGGAATACGAGACTACGCCATATATCCCAAGCCCCGCCATGAGCAGCGCAGTCACCGCGAAGAAGGAAATCAGTAGTGACTCCAGGTGCTCTCGCATCACTGACCCCAGCATGATCTGCCGCATGGTTTCGAAACCATACACGGGCTGCAACGGATTAACCCGCGCCACGGCGCGACGGATCTCCGGCACGAGCGTGCCGATGGAAAGCCGTGAACGAATGACGAAGCGCATCGGATCGATCGGGGCCACTGCGGCGGGCATGAACATTTGTGGACGAGGTGTCGCGCCCAACCCGGCATTCCGCACGTTGCCGACAACTCCCAAAATCCGGGCGCGACCGCCCGTAGGTGTGCCAACGCCGCTTTCGCGCTCTTCCATGATCGCCACGCATGCAGGACTAACGGGAACATGTGTGCTGTGTGGAATCTTAGCGCATGTGGCGAATCCGGCTTTGGCTGAGGCACAATTGGGGTGTATAGTCGTCGTGGAAAACATGCGTAATCAATTCTTTAAATTCATCGCTCTGGCAGCCTTGGCAACGCCTTGCCCGCTCGCAGCTCAGCAGGCCACCGCTCCGAAGCCACAGGACACGGAAGTTTGGGAGCCTGTGCCCAAAGTCGTAACCCCGGGCGCTACCAACGCCGCGCCTCCGTCTGATGCCATCGTGCTGTTCGATGGGAAGAATCTGGATGAGTGGGTCTCAAATCGCGACAAATCGCCCGCCAAATGGAATGTTGCCGATGGCGTGATGACCGTGAATAAGGCGCAGGGCGTCGGAAATATCGAAACGAAGCGGACGTTTAAGAACTATCAGCTTCACGTTGAATGGAAGATTCCGGAGAACATCACCGGGTCAGACCAGGCGCGCGGCAACAGCGGCGTATTTCTGGCTTCCACCGGACCCGGCGATGCCGGATATGAGCTGCAGATTCTCGATTCCTACAACAACAAGACCTATGTCAACGGCCAGGCGGGCAGCATCTATAAGCAGGGCATTCCACTGGTGAATCCGAACCGTAAGCCCGGAGAGTGGCAGACATACGACGTGGTGTGGACTGCGCCAGTGTTTAATGCCGATGGCTCGGTCAGGACACCCGCCTTCGTCACTGTCTTTTTCAATGGCGTGCTGGTGCAGAACCATTTCGAACTGAAGGGCGAGACCCTCTATATCGGGCAGCCGGTTTATAAAAAATACGACCGCGCGCCAATCAAACTACAGGCGCACGGTGATCGCAGTGAACCCGTGAGCTTCCGAAATATTTGGGTCCGGGAACTGTAGGACATTCGACTGCAAACGCGGGGCAGCCAATCCTGCCCCTTTTTTTGCCCGCCGCGCTACTTACCCGAAACCCGGTATCCCTGCCAGATATATTCGAGCGCCTCAGGCAACGTCTGCTGTTTCACGGCGCGGTCCGTGTGCCCGGCATTGCGAGCGAAAACAAACTGGTAGTGATAACCTTTCGCCGCAAGCACGCGTGCCATATTTTCATTCGCCAAAACCCAGTCGTGATAAGCATCCCGGGTCGTGTAATTATCCCGGTCTCCAACTTCCATCCAGATCCGAATCGGCTTCACGGGGCTATTGGGAATGATGCTTTCATGGAACTCCCAGGCGCCATGCGGAGTCTCCGGATTAAGCGGCCATTGCTGGTTCACATAAGTGCCCGAGTACGTCAGTACCCGATGATAAAGATCCGTGTGATACCAGGCCATTTCAAGAGCCGCGGACCCGCCGGAACTGCCGCCCATGGTCGCCCGGCCGTCGGGATCTTTCGTTAGTTTCACGTTGTACTTCTGCTCCACAAGGGGCAGCACTTCCTTCTCGACGAACTCCGCATAAAGGCCGGACATGGTGTCGTATTCAAGCCCGCGCTCACTTCCCTGCCCATCGCCTGATCCGTTGCCGATCGAGATAGCAATCATAACGGGCACGCGCTTCTGGGCAATCAGATTATCAAGCGCCGTAAAGAGCGCGCGGTCAGGCCCGTCCGCCCCAATAATGAATGGCGCCACAGTGCCGGCCACATATTGTTTCGGGACATAAACGGCCAGCTTGCGCGTATAAGCAGCGGGGTGGCTTTTGATTGTCGGCGGCGCTGTGCGGTTCGCGGGATCCGGCGGACCGAATCCTCCAGGATCACGCGCGATCCCGGGATAGAATTTGCTGTCCGTCGATTCCATCGTGAACTCGTAAACCGTACCCTGTGGCGCCCCTTCCTTCACAGCCATCTCCGGCGCGGGATTGTGCGTGGGACCAATAATGAAATTTCCGTCGGCCTTTGGAGAGGGAACTTCACCGTCAGGCAAATCTTTGGCGGCCACGTAACCGGGTGTGTTCGGGTCGCGGGTTGGAGCCGGCGTGCCTCGTCCACGGCCGGGGGCCGGAGTTGCGGCTGCCGGAGTCTGCGGCGCGGACTGGGCCGGCGGCGTTTGGGCCAGCACGAAATTCGAGCCAATCACGAACAGGGAAACGGAAAGAAAACGGAACATTTGGAAAGGTCCTTTATCAAGCGGTGCGGTTTGTCGGAAGCATATCATAGCCCAAAATCTTCGGCGCCATCAGATGGAACGCGATATAGTTCAGAGTTATGAAATTCATCATCGCCAGATTATTTGCTGTTGGCGTGCTGGTCGCGGCGGGGCTCAGCGCGCAGGCGCCTAATCCGGATATTACAGGCCGATGGACGGGTGTCGCCGACACCACCGATGAGGCGGGAACCAAGCGGCAGGAGAAGCAGACGGTGGAGATCCGAATGGAGGATGGGAAACTCACGGGAAATCGGATCGACAGCAAGACCGGGAAGCCTGGGCTGAAACTGGATGTGCAGCAATCGGGAGCGAAAGTGAACCTCTATGTCTATTTGGATTTCGAAGGCGGTGAACCGTTGCGCTGGAAGCTCGAACGGAAGGATGCAAAATTGGTGGGCACGTTTTCGGCGCAGCATCACAATCCGGCGAAGTGGATCTACGACCGCGTTGGCGCTATCGCAATGACCAAAGAAAACTGATCGGGAAGACGGCTTTGGCGCCGCTCCGCCCGGTCTGACTCAGCACACTAATTGGATTGGGTCGCCGTGAACTCACCTTCCACGCCGTACTCCTCCACGTTCACGGAGCCGGTCATGTTGGTTGCCGAGTTTAGCGCGCCACGGTAGTTCAATGTAACCGGACCGCTCGAGCCATTGACTTTATAGGTCCACGTGATCTTCTTGTCGTCGACTTTCCCGGTGAGTGCGCTGGTTCCGCCGGTCGATGCGCAGGTGCCGCTCAGGTCATTGCCGTTTTGAACGAAGGTACAGCTCTGGTCGCTTTCGTGGTCCGCGATGTTGATGTGGATCTGCCATTTGCCGGCCAGTGCCGCCTTGTCCGCCGCACCTGCAACAACCAGCAAGAGCGATATAAGGATTGTCTTCATATTTACCTTTCCGCGGACAGCACCGGGTATCTCAAGTGAAGTGTAGTCTGGCATTCAGTGCCATGTCAACACCGGGGCGCGGAAAGGTCGTGAACCCGATGTGCGATCTTCCGGCTTTGCCTCAGTCAAGCGCCTCACCAACCGGCATTTCGTGCCAATACCTAAGCGCATCCTCAGCAAGATCGCGCGTGAATCGATCCGCCGCCATAGGCTTCCCAAGCCGTGCTGCCTGACCCGCCCACATTTGCATGTAGTCCGCGCAACCGGCTTTCTCCGAAGCCGCGCGCAAGGGTGCGATCAGTGTCGCTGCGTAGGGGAATGCCGGAGCCGCGGCGGACATCGGTCCTAATTCCCGCACGAAACGGTTTAGAATCCCTCTTGCCGGGCGGCCACTAAACAAGTTGGTCAATACCGTCCCGCCATCTCCTGTCGGATCGGAAGCGAGCGTCTGATCGAGAGCACGGCGGTACAGCGGAGATACATTCGCCTCCGGGCAGAACAGATAGGCAGTGCCCAGCTGCACCCCCGATGCCCCCAGCGCAAATGCCGCAACAACGCCGCGCGCGTCCGCAATCCCCCCGGCGGCTATAACCGGCACCGACACTGCATCCCTGACTTGAGGCAGCAGCGCAAATAACCCGGCTTGTGTTGCAATGTTCGTTTCCAGAAACATGCCACGGTGTCCGCCGGCTTCAGCGCCCTGAGCGATGACGGCATCGCAGCCGTGCGACTCCAGCCACTTTGCTTCCCGCACGCTTGTGGCGGATGACAGGATTCTGATCCCGCGTCTCTTGAGCCGGTCAATCAGGCTGGCCGCGGGCAGCCCGAAATGAAAACTTACGATTTCCGGTCTGATGTCCTCCACCACAGCGCACGCTTCCTCGTTGAAAGGCATCCGAAGCCGGCTTTCCCTGACTGTCTCGATGTCCAGACCCCAGCGCTCGTAATGCGGTCTCAAAACACTTTTCCAGCGTGCTGTTGCGTCAGCACCCGGGATGTCCATTGTGTGGCAGAAAAAGTTCAGATTGAACGGACGACTCATTTCGTGACGGAGTGCGCTCATGGCCTCGCGGACACCATCGGCGCTCAGCAGCGCACACCCGAGCGAACCAAGCGCCCCCGTACTCGCAACACTCCGCGCCAGAGCGATCGAATCTGATCCGGCCATGGGCGCCTGTATGATCGGAATCTCGATATTCAGCAGATCAAGCAGGCGGCGATCCGGCCAATGTCTCATGTTCACATTGTCCGGCAACGTGGATCGGGTGGATCGCTCTTCCGGCAAAATGTCGTCCACGAATTGACGTGCGCGTGGCCCGCAACGCGATATCCTCATAGCTTCAGCCAGGCCGCAAATGCGATACGACTTTCTGATCGACACGTACGAAACAGAGCGCCTCAAAACCATCAGTGCCTGGAGCATGTTCACGGATCGCGACCTTCCGGTACGCCCCAACGCTGTCGATTCCCGCGGCCGCAGCTTCCACGAGCATATGGTCCATCAGTGCGTCAGCGAAGACCTCTGGTTTCGAAAGATGCTCGGTATCGACGTTGCGGCGCCACCGCTGCCGCAACAAGAAGTTCGGCTGGAATTTATCCGGCGATACGAAGAGGACAGCCGAAAACGCCTGATGGAATTGCGAAACAAGGATGAGGCATGGTGGGAGGGCGATACGGCGTTTTTCGACGTCCGGCGTTCGCGGGCCTGGGTGATGACACGCCGCATCGCTCATACGGCCCATCATCGCGGCCAGCAGCTCTCATTGCTGCGCGTCCTCGGCCGGGAACTGCACAGCAACTACGGTCCGACCGCCGACACGGGCGGATTGATGCAAAATCACGCCCCGACCATCTACCCGTACCCAAACCTGGAGGCTCTGCTGGAAGGGGAGGCAGCCGGAGGCCGTCAGGCTAAATTGCCAGGCCCCGGCGCCGGTCCGGTCACAGAGCGTCTGAATGAGGCACAGTAACCACGGTACCTGGCTGTGATCCGGCGCGTCTCCATTCAAGGGACCGAATCAATTCACCCCCGCGCCACGCAGCCAATAACGCTTCCTGCGCAGCCGCGGCGGCATCTTTCACCCGCCACGCTGACCGGTCCCGTCTGCCCACCGAATTGCTGATCCCGCGCACCTCGCCCGCCGGGATTCCGTATAGCGCGGCAACATGCGCAATCGCCGCGCCCTCCATGTTCTCCACCCCTCCACCTGTGCGCGCCGCCATCTCGCGAGCCGTGGCGTCGTCGCCCGTGCCAGTGTTCACGGTTACGAACCGCGCAGTTCTGCCGCGTGGTCGAATCGCGATCGGCAAATCGTTGTAAACCGGCTCCGGTCCGCCGATCACCGGAAAACCCAGCGCCCGCATATCCAGAAACCCGCCATCCGACGCCGCGCCAAGATCCCCATAGCACTCGCTCTCGGCCCAAACGGCGGTTGCCAGTGGAAGTCCCGAATCCGCATACGCGCCGCCAATCCCGCACGACACGATTGCGTGCGCGCCTTCGCGCTCCAGAAATCTGCTGAGAGCGCAGGCAGCGTTCACCGCGCCCACCCCCGTCACAATCACCGGTACGTGGGCCTTCAGCAGTTCGCCTTCGAATTCAGTTGCAACACAAACGATCAGGTCAACAGGCACTAATTCAGCACGAACATGCACAATCCAGCAGCGCCGCTGGCCAGCACATGCTGCTTGCCGTCCAGCAAAAACGTCTCCGGCGGACTCGAAAGCGACCCGATCTCCGAATGCCACAATGGCTTTCCATCTGTCGCCCGAATCGCCTCGATCGCCCCGCCATTAGACAAGAAAATCACCCCGCCCGCGGTCGAAGTGAGCCCCACGCTCCCATTGGTGAGTTCGTGACGCCACACCACCTTACCGGTCTTGTAATCGATGGCGTCCAGAAACGTCCCGAAGTTCAGTCCCCCGCCGCCACTGATTCCCCCCAATCCCATGGAACCGCGCGGGTCCGGCTCCAGCAGGTAGGTGATCCCGATGGAATTCACCTCATGCACGTAGAACAGTCCCGTATCCGGCGAAAACGTCGGCGGCGGAAAGTTCAGCACATCGTTATTCACCAGCGTTCCGGCGATTTGCGCATCTTTATGGGGATTGCGCTGCACTTCGCCGCGCTTATTCAAATGCAGCGGCGAATTCGGGTCAATGGTGGATGCGTAGTTGTTCACCAGACCAAGCTTGCTCGTCACCAGATGCTCGCCGGTCACGCGGTCCAGCACGAAAAAGTAGCCATTCCGTTCCGCCATCATCGCCAGCTTGCGCATGCGTCCACCGAACATCAAATCGGCCAGAATGGGCGTCTGGGTGGCATCCCAGTCATGTGTATCGTGCGGCGAGGCCTGGAAATACCACACGATCTTGCCCGTATCGATGTTGATCGCCAGCACGCACGACGTGTAAAGGTTGTCGCCGTCTCCGCGCCCCTGCGTGTAAGAGGGCGTCGGGTTCCCCGTGCCGAAGATATAGAGGTGCGTGTCCGGATCGTAGGAGCCCGGAATCCATGAGGTGCCACCGCCATGCCGCGCCGCATCCAGACTGGCCCACGTCTCCACCCCCGGGTCTCCCGCCTTCTGCGCCGTGGAGTAGAGCCTCCACTGTTCTTCACCCGTTTCCGGATCGAGCGCCTTCAGATAAGCGGGCTCATCCGTATCGTTACCGGTCCCGACAAGAATGTGATTGCCGATTACCAGCGGAACATTCGACGAGAAGTATTGCTGGTCAAACGGCGCGATTTCCTTCTTCCACACCTCGCGTCCCGTCTTCGCATCCAGACACACCACCCAATCGTCGTGCAACTCGAAAAATATGTAGTTGTGCCACATGCTCGGGCCGCGCGTTCCGGTGGTGGTTCCGCCCCGATATTTCCAGTAATAATGCCAGATCACAGCGCCATCGCGCGCATCGATCGCATACACATCGTTCTGGGAAGCGCCATAAAGAACTCCGTCAACGAAGAGAATGCCGCCTCCGAATCGCGTGGGGCCGCAACTGTTCACTTCCCCGGTTCCAAAGCCGCCCGTAATAATCGTCCCCGCGGCAGACGGTGCTCCGCCTGCGCGACCGCCGCGACCGCCTCGGCCACCTGCGTTCGCCGGGCTCGCCGTACTGGATGCGCCGGTTCCGTTCGGCCCGCAACCCGTCGTAATGTTCGTGTTAATCCATCGGAGGCTCAGGTTCTTAACGGTTTGCGTGTTGATCTGCTTCAGCGCGCTGTAGCGCTTCCCGGTCATGTCCCCCGAATAGCTCGTCCATTGATTCGCGAGGGGCTTGAGAATATCGGAGGGATCCAGACCACCGCTCTGCGCCGTCAGCAGAATCGGCATCGCCAGCAGGCTTGGAATGAAAAAGAGTTTGTTCATTTGATCGGTCCTCTATTTGATGCTCGCCAGATAGGCGGTGATGTCGTGCATATTCTTATCGTCCGGATCGTCCATGACCAGAATCATCTTTTTGTGCGCCTCCTGCGGGTCCTTTACATCCACCTTCGGAACGCCGTTGTCACGCTCAATCGATTTGCGCGTCCCATCGGGCAGCATCAGCACCACCAAAAAATCGTCTCTGCGGATGAGGCGGCCTTCCAGTTTCTGGCCATTCGCCATCGTAACGGTCGCCTGCTGGCCCGCGCCGCCGCGTCCAAACCCAAAGCCTCCCGTCCGCCCCGCAACCCACGCGCCCTGCAGTTCCTTCGGATCCTCGTACTTCGCGCCGATTCCTTTCAGATCCCCCGTAACGGAATGACAACTCGCGCAGAACTTCCCAAACGCCGCTTCGCCGGCTTTCGCGTCGCCAACCAGAACGTTATAAGTCAACCCCACCGGATTCCGTCCAGGAGGGCTCCCCTGCCCACCCATGGTCGCCTGCACGCTGTGCATATATTCCGAAATCGCAACTGTATCCGTCTCGGGAAGATTCACCGGCGGATTATGTTTGAGCAGACTCGCCGCAATCAGTTCGCCCTTCTTGTCGCTGAATGTCTCAGTCGACCTCAGCAGATTAGGGCCTTTCTTCGCCAGAACGCCGCGCAAATCCGCCGCATGGCAAGAAGCGCAGTTCGTCTCATAGAGCGCCTTCCCGCGCGCAAGCACATCCTGCGAAGCCAAAGGGCGCGTGTACTGCGGAAACCCGCCTCGCCCCTGCGCCCAAAGCGTGGCGCCCGTCAACACGATCAAGAAGTATTTCATACTATGCGGATAACTATATCGAACCGCTGAACAAAAACAAGTCAGAGCCTTTCTCGAACCGGCAGTGGCCGCCAACTGGCCACCCCTCAAGTTGTGGGGCAGGTAGGTTACCTGCCGGCCGGTGGTAATCGGCCGCGCGGCTTTCAAGCCGCGTGGGGCGGTTAAGGCCACCCCTCAAGTTTTTGGACATTTTTCCAGGCTAGCCAGGCGTCCGGCGGGCAATCCCGCCCGCGGAGTGTTGACCACTGGCGCAGACTTGCTTACGGCTTATTCCGGGATAAGTTGTATTCGCCTGCGCTTCCGGTCAAGCCGCTCCATTCGGCCCGCGGTTCGCATCTGGCGCGCCATTTGCCATTGCCTGATCCGTAATTGCCCCGCCTCCCAAAACCGGGAAAATAAGCACTCCGTCTGCCCCGCGCGAGATGACAACGGGCTTTGTCGTGCCCACAATAATTTTTAGGTGCAAGGGCCAGATCTTCAGGCAACTCAGATCACTATCCTGATTCTGCTGCTCTCTGTGGCGGCAGTGGGCGCGCTTGCCCGGAAGCTCGAAACGCCCTATCCCATCCTTCTCGTGCTTGCCGGCCTGTTGTTCGGCTTTGTGCCCGGTATGCCGCGCGTCACGCTCGACCCCGACATCGTCTTCTTCGTCGTCCTCCCGCCCCTGCTCTACTCCGCGGCATGGAACACGTCGTGGAAAGATTTCCGTCACAACCTGGTCACCATCGCATTCCTCGCTGTCGGGCTTGTCGCATTCACCGTTCTCTGCGTAGCGCTCGCCGCCCCTTTGCTGTTTCCCGGTTTCGACTGGCGTATCGGGTTTGTGCTCGGAGCCGTCGTTGCCACCACCGATTCCATCGCCGCAACCTCCATCGGCAGAAAGCTCGGCCTGCCCAAAACCATCGTCGACATCCTGGAAGGCGAAAGTCTCGTCAACGATGCCACCGGCCTGCTGGCACTCGAGTTCGGCATCGCCATGGTCGCCGACGGTCAAACACCATCGGTCGCGTTCGCGCTCTTCCGCTTGCTTTACCTGAGCCTTGCCGGCGTGGCCGTTGGATTAGTGCTGGCTGTCATCGTCGAATGGTTCGAGCTTCGAATCGACGATGCGCCAATCGAAATCGCGATCAGTATTTTCGTCCCTTACGCCGCCTATCTCTCGGGTGAGCTGATTCACGCTTCAGGGGTGCTCTCCGTCGTTGCCGCGGGGCTCTTTCTCGGGCCGAAAAGTTCGCGCTTTTTCTCGCCCGGCGTGAGACTCCAGGCCGTGGCCGTCTGGAATGCCCTCACGTTCATCGTCAACGGACTTGTATTCCTCACCATAGGCCTGCAGCTCCCCTTTGTACTGCTGGAAATCAGAGGTATGCAGCGCACACAAATTGTTCTCGACGGGCTGCTGTTCAGCGTCTTCTTAATTTTTCTGCGCCTGCTGTGGACCTTCCCAGGTTCCGCCCTGGCCTACCTCGTGGGTAACCGCATCTTTCATCGGCATGAGAAGTGGCCTGGCGCGCGGCCTGTTTTTGTAGTCGGCTGGACCGGAATGCGCGGCGTCATCGCTTTGGCCGCCGCCATCTCACTGCCCCGAACGCTGGCCGGCGGCAACGGATTTTCGCAGCGCAGCCTCATCCTTTTCCTAACCTTCACCGTGATCCTGGTAACCCTCGTGATTCAGGGACTCACCTTGCCCGCCATCATTCGCGCCCTCGGAGTCGCCGGCGCCGACGATTCCGAACGCGCCGTGGCGGAAGCGCGGCGTCTGGTGCTCCAGGCAGCCCTGGAACATCTCCATAGGTTACAAAAAGATTCGCCGCGCGATGCCGAAATTCACAGCGATATTGCGCGCCACTACCAGTCGCGCCTGGCCAGTTTGCATTCGGATCAGGATGGCCGGCATGCCCGATATTTGGACGTTTCCCGGCAGCTTCTCAACATCGAGCGGGAAACAGCCCTCCGCCTCCGTCGGGAGGGAACGATCAGCGACGAAGCCCTGCGCGAAATCGAGAGGGATCTCGACCTCAGCGTCACCAGATTGAACGTAGCCGGCCGCGCCCGGGAATTCTAAACGAACTCGGGTCGCAAAAATGAACCGCCCTTATCGCTCCCGAGATGCCCTCACAGCCCCCGATTCAGGCAGCGCCAGCGACAAAGCCATCGCCGCCCAACTCGTCCCCGCGGCCGACGTGAACTGGTCGGCGCCATGCGGAAACCCCGCATCGAACCCCGGCTGAAACCCGAGCGCCCGGGTCTTCACATACCACGAACCATCCTCCTGCTGCGTATCCAGCAGATACTTAACCCCGCGCGCGTAAACCGCATCCGAAGCCGCCATCCCCGCATTCTGCAGAGCCACCAAACTCTCACCCGTGCTATAAGCCGAGCTGTTCATCGAAGGCAAATCGGACCAGCCACCATCCGCACGCTGAGCCGCCACCAACTCCTTCATAGCCACCTGCGTTGCCGCTTTATCGAATCCCGCCCAGGCCAGACCATTCAGTCGCCAGACGCGGTCTTCATTGTTGTACGCCTTAGCCTTCGCGAGCCATTGCGCCGCCAGTCGAACCGATTTATCCGCGGCGGCCTGAACAGGCTTGGGGGCGTAAAGCTGAATCGCCCGCATGGCCAATGCGGTCTGCCCCGTGTAGAGCAAACAAAGCGGCGGCCGCTGATCGGCATGAGGATAGGGCCAATCTCCGCTCGGAGTCTGGCGAGACATCAAATACATCACCACCGCGTCAGTATTGAGGTCGGCCGGATAATGCTCCGCGTGCAGGCCCAGCAGCATGTATGACCAAACCCAGTCGAAAAAGTTATCCTCCACCGCGTTGCCGAACCCCTGGTGCATGAAATCGCGCTTCAGTTCCAGGCTGACCACATTGGTCCGCACCTGCGCCGCCGCGCTCTTTTCATCAATACCGAAACCGCGTGTGCGCGCCAGGCCCAGCGCCATCGCCGACATGCTGTTGTTATGGCACGATATGCAGCCGGCTTTAGCCGAGAATGTCGCATCGCTGCGCTGCAGCAACGGAAGACTGTCCCGCACCGCATTCTGAATCGTATTGTTACGGCGTGGCCTGAGCGCAACCTGAACTTCCGGCGTCGTTTTCGCGCCCGCCTTTGTCAGTAACCGGATCATTGCCTCGTTCCCATTGCGTTTCGCAATATCCAGCACCGTGATGCCCGCATCGCCTGAGTTCTTATGCCGATCCTTCGCGTTTACATCCGCCCCGCGATCGATCAGCAGCTGGACCACATCCATGGGCAGAACATCCGAGAGCACCGCATACATCAGGGGAGTGCGTCCCAGCGGATCGAACGCATTCACGTCGGCGCCATGGTCGAGCATGAGGCGCGTGGCCTTCAGATCGCCCAGTACGGCGATGCTTTGCAGCGCAGCGGTATACGCTTCCTTTGCCGTGATCTTCGGCAGGATCAGCTCCAGACATTTCGCGCAATATGTGGTAACCGCCATCGTGATCCCCAGATCGGCAGTGGCCTTGGCGTCAGCCCCGTGCTGCATCAGTATTTCCACCATGGCGGCATCGCCCGCGGTCAGCGCTTCCAGCAGCGGCGAAGATTCAACGGCGGGATTCGCGTTTGGATTCGGATTGGCCTTGTGATCCAGCAGGAACTTCACAATCGCAGCGGCGCCCACCTTCCGTGAAGCAATCATCAGCGGCGTTCGAAGGTCCTCCGACTTCGCGTTGACTTCCGCGCCATTCTCCACCAGCAGCTTGGTTTTTTCCAAGTCTCTCGCGGCCCACATGAGCGCGCTTGCGCGCGCATCATTCCGTTTGTTCGGGTCGGCCCCGAGTTTCAGCAGCTTGGCCACCGTCGCCGCATTCGAATAGAGCACTGCGTACATGAACGGAGTGGAGCCTTCCGGTCCGCGCGCATTCAGCAGCGAGGGCTCGGCCGTGGCGGTTTTCATAAAAGAGGCAAGGTCATTCGTACGAAGCGATTCCACCATCGAGACCGCCTTCGGATTGAAAGGAGGCAGATCGATTTCGTTGGCGAGCGAGTCCGGCCAGTCGGCCCCCTGCTCAATCCAATTCTTGACCAGCGCGATTTGCTCCGCGCGCATCGCCCCGGTGGGAGGCATCTGCGGGCCGTATTCGGTCCCGGAGATCCGGTGGTACAAAACGCTGTTCTCACTGCTCCCCGCCGAGATGCGACGCGAAAACGGTTTCAAAGCGGAACTCTTGCGATCGAGCCGCAAACCCGCCTGCTGCACCGCGGGCCCGTGGCAGGTCACGCAATTTTGCCGGAATAACGGCAGAATCTCTTTCGCGAAGTCCACCTTCGCGCCAGTCTGCGCCGTCACGGTGCCAGCGAAGAAAAAGAGACCTAACACCGATTTCAACATCTTGGAATCATAACGCATTTCTGATGTAGCGCTACGACCCGACGTGTTCGGTAGAGTCCTTGATTTTGACTTTATCCGCGTGCCATCTGCGTGAATCTGCGGCTAAACTAAAGGGTTACAAACGGCTCTCCGCGTCGCAATCCTCAAGGAGAAAGAAATATCCAGGGAACGGGGCAGTGGTCTTGCCGACCCGACCCTCACGGTAGGCCACCCAGACATCGGTTGCGCTGCCGATGGCCTCCTCCGATCGCTTTTTGAGTCGGAGTGACACGTCTCCCGCATTGATCTTACTTCCCCCCTCGGAAAAACCGAATCGGCTGTTTGCGCCGGAGAAGCGGCGAGCAGGAACAGACTCATCCCCGTCACCTTCAGTAGAAGCCGTTGTAGCCTCGCCTGAGATCCCCCGAACCTACGCGAAACCGAATCCCTGTTTCGTCATAGGCATCGTACGAATCCTCTCACCGGTCGCCGCAAAGATCGCATTTGCAGTCGCCGGTATAATCGGCGGCAGAGCCGGCTCGCCCAGACCCGTCGGCGGATTATCCGTCTTCAGGAAATGTACTTCGATCACCGGCGCCTGAGCAATCCTCAACCACGGATGCTGATGATAATTGGACTGCGGAACGCGACCTTCCTTGAATGTGATCTCCTGAATCATCTCGCTCAGGCCGTCGATCACCGCACCCTGCACCTGGTTCTCAGCCATGCTCGGGTTCACAATCTGCCGTCCAATATCGCCAACCACCCAGACCTTATTCACCTTTACCTTCTTGGCCGCACTCACCGAAACCTCCGCCACTTCAGCGAAGTAACCGCTGTGGCTGAAGTGGAACGCGATTCCCAGCCCGGTCCCCTTCGGCAACTGGCGCTTTCCCCAGCCCGATTTCTCAGCCGCCATTTGGATCACCGCCGCCATCCGTGCCGGATTCAGACCCATCGCGCGGGGCCCGCCTCTTCCGCCCGGTGCAGCCGCCGGTGCGGGCGCGGCATTCTTCAGCAGTTCCAGCCGGAACTCCACCGGGTCCTTCCCTGCCAGGTGCGCCACGTCATCGATGAACGACTGCATCACCCACGCGATGCTGTTCGACCCCGGCGCCCGAAGCGCGCCTGTTTTCAGGCCCAGAGGCATAGCGGAAGTTTGCACCATCAGGTTTTCCACGTACCCGGCCGGAAACTCGCCAGGGTTAAAGCCGCCGTCACTGACAAAGTTGTTGTCGTCGCCATACGCGACGAAATGGTTCTTCCAGGCCACCAGCTTTCCACTGTTATCCACTGCGGCCTTGAAAAACTGAAACCCGCCGCAGCGATAAAAATCGTGACGGATGTCGTCTTCACGGCTCCAAACAAGCTTCACCGGCGCGCCGACTTTCTTGGATATCCACGCCGCCTCCAGCATCGAATCGTTGTATGCGCGGCGACCGAACCCACCTCCGGCGCGAACCATGTGCAGCGTTACGTCAGCTTCCTGCATTCCCAACAGCCGCGCCACCGCTGTCTTCCCCGTCGCCGGGAACTGGCTGCCTGACCAGATATCGATCTTCCCGTCCTTGTAATGCGCCGTGCAGTTCTGAGGCTCCATCGTCGCGTGCGCAATAAACGGAAACGCGTACCGCGCCTCAACAACTTTCACATCCGGGCGCTGAAAGACGGAGTCCGCATCGCCTTCTTTCCGCAGTGTGCGCGGCGTAGGCCGCTTCGCCAGCTCATCGGCCTTGCGTTCGTTCTCCTCGCTGTCCTGCGTACCCCACTTACCCGAATCCCACTTGACCTCGAGCTTTTTCCGAGCCGACTGTGCCGCCCACCAGCTATCCGCCACGATTGCTACGCCCGCTTCGAATCCAGGCCCTTCGAACAGATAGTTCGGGTAATCGCGCGTGGGACGAATGCCTTCAACCTGAATTCCGAAGTTGAGCGATGGAACCGTTTTAGACTGGGCGGATGGAAGCAGAGAGCAGTCGGATATTCGACGGGCAGAAGGTGTTGCTTGGGGAGACGGACCGGGCACTGACACCGT
>Ga0105240_10000847_pt1 | contig 55095 bp, 48 predicted proteins | sample KBSC54metaG_FD_80426 | JGI IMG/M metagenome (GOLD analysis project Ga0105240, IMG submission 80426) | Corn rhizosphere microbial communities from Kellogg Biological Station, Michigan, USA - KBS C5-4 metaG | ecosystem: Host-associated > Plants > Roots > Rhizosphere > Soil | place: Michigan, USA... | reverse complement strand
GCCGGCAAGCTGATCGGCGAATTGCAGCTCATCTACAACAAGGCCCGCCAGGCCGCGATCACCAAGGAGCTCTCCGAGATCGTGGGCGGCGCGGCAGCGGTTTAAACGCAGGAAACTGAAAACTATGGCTACGGTTGCGGAAGGCAAGATTACCCAGATCATCGGCGCCGTCATCGACGTCGAGTTTCCGCGGGACTCCATTCCCCACATCTACGACGCGTTGAAGCTGAAGGAAGGCAACCTGACGCTCGAGGTGCAGCAGCAGCTGGGCGACGGTGTGGTGCGTGCGATTGCCATGGGCAGCTCGGAAGGCTTGCGCCGCGGGTTGGCCGTGATGAGCACGGGCGCACCCATTCAGGTGCCGGTCGGACAGGCCACGCTGGGCCGGATCATGGACGTGCTGGGTGCTCCGCAGGATAACCGGGGCGAGGTGAAGGCCAGGGAACACCTCCCGATCCATCGCGCACCGCCGCCGTTCGATGAACAGACAGGCGGACAGGATCTGCTCGTTACGGGCATCAAGGTCATCGACCTGCTGGTGCCGTTCGCGAAGGGCGGCAAGGTCGGACTGTTCGGCGGCGCCGGCGTGGGCAAGACCGTCAACATGCTCGAGCTGATCAACAACATCGCCAAGCAGTACAGCGGCCTGTCGGTATTCGCCGGCGTGGGCGAGCGTACTCGCGAGGGCAACGACTTCTATCACGAGATGATGGAGGCGGGCGTCATCGACAAGGACAACCTCGCGAACTCCAAGGTCGCGATGGTCTATGGGCAGATGAACGAGCCCCCGGGCAACCGCCTGCGTGTGGCGCTCACCGGCTTGACGATGGCGGAGTATTTCCGCGACGAGGTGCGACCCGATAGCGGCGGCAAGGGTCGCGATGTGCTGTTCTTCGTCGACAACATCTACCGTTACACGCTCGCCGGCACTGAGGTGTCCGCCCTCCTCGGGCGCATGCCCTCCGCGGTAGGCTATCAGCCGACTCTCGCAGAAGAGATGGGCGTTCTGCAGGAGCGCATCACTTCGACCAAGAAGGGCTCGATCACGTCCATCCAGGCGGTGTACGTGCCTGCGGACGACTTGACCGACCCCTCGCCCGCCACCACGTTCGCCCACCTCGACGCCACCGTCGTGTTGTCGCGCCAGGTGGCTTCGCTCGGCATCTATCCGGCCGTCGATCCGCTCGACTCCACCAGCCGCCAGCTCGATCCTCTGGTCGTCGGCGAGGAGCACTACAACACCGCGCGCGGAGTTCAGGCGGTGCTGCAGCGCTACAAGGAGCTGCAGGACATCATCGCGATTCTCGGCATGGATGAGCTGTCGGAAGAGGACAAGCAGACCGTGTATCGCGCGCGCAAGGTCCGCAATTTCCTGTCGCAGCCGTTCAACGTTGCGAAGGTATTCACCGGGCAGGACGGCAAGATCGTCTCGCTGAAGGACACCATTCGCGGCTTCCAGGGCATTCTCAACGGCGAGTTCGACACTCTGCCGGAGCAGGCCTTCTACATGGTGGGCTCGATCGAGGAGGCCGTCGCGAAGGCGAAGACTCTGCAGTAGTTGCGGGAGCCTCTAGGAACATGGCTGAAGAACAGCAGCATACGATTCAGGTCGATATCGTGAGCGCCGAGGGCGAGATCTTCTCCGGCCCGGCGACGATGTTGTTCGCTCCGGGTATGGTGGGCGACCTCGGGATTGCTCCGCGCCATGCGCCGTTGCTCACTCTGCTCAAGCCCGGGGAAGTCCGGGTGCAGACCGGCGATGGGGCCGAACAGCATTTTTTTGTCGGCGGCGGTGCGCTGGAAGTGCAACCCAACAAGGTCACCGTGCTCGCCGATACGGCCATCCGGGCCAAGGACCTCGATGAGCAGGCCGCTTTGGCTGCCAAGCAGCGCGCCGAGGAGGCGTTGCGGGACAAGGTAGACAAGATCTCGCAGGCCGAGGCGCTCGCAGAGCTGGCCCGCGCCGCCGCGCAGCTGAAGTTGATCCAGCGGTTGCGGAAGGTTCGCTGACGCAGGTGCCCCTGGCCCCCGGGCCGCCCCAATGACTGACGAACCGCAGTCCCAGCCGCCCGCGCCGTCCGGACCAGCCGCGGAGCCGGAAGGTCCACGGCCGCCGAGCGCACCGCCGGATGCGCCTGCGCAGCCGGAGCCGCTGGCGACGTCCGCGGACTCGCTCGCCGATTCCGCGGCCGCGCGTCCCGGTGTGCTCACCGCGTTCAGGCGCAACCTGTCGGCCGGGCTACGGCTGTTGATCCCCGGGCGCGTCGCCCCGGAGCGCTTCGTGCGCACGTTCGATCAGGCAGGGCTGCTGCTCGTGCTCGGACTGCTGGTGTGGGTGGGGCTGGATTGGCTGCACTCCGATACCGGCGCGGTTCTGGAGCTCGACGGTGTGTTCGGATGGGCGACCTATCTCCTGGTGGGATTCTTCGGCAGCGCTTTGGTAGCGCGCGCGCAGGACAGGCACGCCAACACGCGCGCCCTGCTCGTGCCGGCGCTTTCTGCTGCCCCGTACGTGCTGCTGCTGTTATGGTTGCTCAGTGACATCCCTTTCCTGCACAACCGGCCTCTCCTGGCCGTGTTGGGGGCACTGGCGTACCTCGAGTTCGTCGGGTTGCGCACCGTCCGCGCGGCGTACGGCACGGTCCGCGTCCGCGCCGTGCTGATTGCAGCGGCGCTCATTCTCGCGGCGCCGTTCGTGCTGGATTCGTTCGGGCTCGATACGCGCTTGTGGGTGGTCGACGATACGCAGCAGACGCAGGACGACGATGTCGCCACGTCGGAAGGCCTCCTGTACGACCAGCCGGCCCGAATCCAGGCCGCCGTGGAGCGCGTGGCGCCGGCGGTACCAGGCAAGCCGCACATGTTCTTCGTCGGCTTCGCGGGGGTCGGCGAGCAGGCGGTGTTCAAGCGCGAGGCGCTGTACGCGGAGCAGGTCTTTGCGGACAGGTTCGGCACGGCGGACCGCTCGGTCGAGCTCATCAACGACACCAACGACCGCGACACCTACCCGCTGGCCACGGTGTCGGGGTTGGACCAGACCGTGAAGCTCATCGCCGACCGGATGGATGTGGACCAGGATGTACTGGTCCTGATGCTGACCTCGCACGGCTCCCAGGATGGCCTCGCGGTATCCAACGGCTCGCTACCCCTGGCGCAGCTCGGGCCCGCGGACCTGCAGGAGATCCTGGACGACGCACGCATCAAATGGCGGATCATCATCGTTTCGGCGTGCTACTCGGGCGTCTTTCTGGATGAGCTCAAGAGCGACACGACGCTGGTCATTACGGCGGCCGATTCGGATCACAGCTCCTTCGGGTGCGACTACAGCCGCGACCTGACCTGGTTCGGGGAGGCCTTCCTGAAGGACTCCCTGCCTAAAGCGGCCTCGTTCGAGGTGGCCTTCACAGAGGCCTCGACGCTGATCCAGCAGCGCGAGGCGGCCGAGCACCAGATTCACTCCAACCCCGAGCTGTCCATGGGGGCGCTCATCCGCCAGAAGCTCGCGGACATGCCCTCCGGCGCACCCCCGTCCGCTGTCCCGGCCAGCGGAACCCGGACGGCATTGGGTACAATCGCCCCATGGCCACGGTCTCCAACACGAGTCGTGCCCTGCCGCTCGCGGTCGTAATTCTCGCGGCGGGCGAGGGCAAGCGGATGAAGTCCGCCAGACCGAAGGTGCTGCAGCCGCTCGCAGGCCGGCCCCTGCTGGCGCACGTCATCGACACGGCAAGGGCGCTCGAGCCCGCTGCGATCCACATTGTGTACGGACACGGCGGGGAGCAGGTGCGCGAGGCGTTCGCTTCCGACACGCCCGCCGGCAAGGGGACACCCCCGTTGTCCTGGGCCCTGCAGGCTCAGAGGCTCGGTACCGGCCACGCGGTCACCCAGGCGATGCCCGGCATACCGGACGACCAGCGCGTTCTGGTCCTCTACGGCGATGTGCCGCTCATCCAGCGATCCACGCTGCAGGCGTTGCTCGCCCTGGCGGGTCCCAAACAGGTCGCGCTGCTCACCATGATGCTGGACGACCCTTCGGGGTATGGCAGGGTCATGCGGGACGCACGCGGCCGGGTGCTGCGGATCGTGGAAGAAAAGGATGCGGCCAAACGAGACCTGCGGGTCCGCGAATGCAACACCGGGGTGCTCGCCGCGCCGGCGAAGTTGCTCAGGAAATGGCTGCGGGGACTGAAGAACAAGAACGCCCAGGGGGAATACTACCTGACCGACGTCATTGCCGCGGCGGTGAAGGAAGGGATCGCCGTCAATCCGCTCGTTGCGCCGACTGTCACGGAGGTGCTCGGCGTCAATGACAAAGTGCAGCTTGCAGAGCTGGAGGGCGTGTACCGTGCGCGCATCGCGCGTGAGCTGCTGCTCGCCGGCGTCACGATCGCGGATCCGGCGCGCATCGATGTGCGCGGCACCGTGAGCCATGGAAGCGACGTGTTCCTCGATGCCAACGTTCTGCTGGAAGGGAATGCGAAGCTGGGAAATCGGGTGCGCATCGGTCCGAACTGCGTGGTGCGCAACAGTGAGATCGGCGACGACACCGTGGTGTTTCCGAACTGCGTGATCGACAGCGCCATCATCGGACAGTCGTGCAACATCGGGCCGTTTGCGCGTTTCCGCCCTTCATCGCGGCTTGCTGATGAGGTGCATATCGGCAACTTTGTCGAGGTGAAGAATTCGCAGCTCGGCGCGGGCTCGAAGGCCAATCACCTCACGTATGTCGGGGACGCGCAGGTAGGCAGCCGCGTGAACCTGGGCGCGGGCACCATCGTCGCCAACTATGACGGCGCCAACAAGCATCTCACGCGCATCGAAGACGACGTCCACACGGGCTCGAACAGTGTGCTGGTCGCCCCGATCGTCGTCGGGGCTGGGGCGACGATCGCCGCCGGCTCGACCGTGATGCGCGAAGTGCCGTCGGGGAAGCTGACGATCGCGCGCGCCCGGCAGACGACCATCGAAGACTGGCAGCGACCTGTCAAAACCAAGAAATAGCCGGCGCCCGCCCACTGGAGCCCTTTGACCGGTCACTCGCGCGCCACCCGCGTGACCCGTCCCCCGCGTGACCCGCCACCCGCGCGACCCGTCACCTCCGCGACCCGCCACCCTCCGCGACTCGTCACCCGCGCGCGCCATCCGCGTTGTACAGGGCCGCGACCAGTGCGAGCTATGCGGCGAGTGTCTGTGCGAGTTTCAGCGGTTCACGGGCGCTTTGGTCGACGCCGCGGGAGCCCCGGCGCTCTCCTTCGAGGGTGGTCCGGAAGAGGCCACGAGCAGCTTCTCGAGCTGATCGGTCGGAATGGCGCCACCGATCCGATGGCCGTTGGCCAGAAACATCGTCGGGGTGCCGTCGATGAACAGCTTGTCTCCCAGCTTCGCGAGCTCGCCGGTGGGATCCTTCGGACACGCCGCTGCCGGCGCCGGCAGCGCCTTCCTCTGCGTCAGCCAGCCGGTCCACGCCGCGGCCCGATCCGGAGCGCACCAGATCTCATGCGCGTGCTTGCTCGCCTGCGGGTGCAGCGTGTCGATCGGAAACAGGAAAACGTAGACGGTCGTGTCCTTGATGGTCGCCAGCTCCTGCTCGAGCTTCTGGCAGAACGGGCAATCGGGGTCTTCGAACGCGGCCAGCTGCCGCGACCCGTTGCCGTGCACGATTTTGATCGCTTTGTCGAACGGGAGCGACTTGAAGTCGATGGTGCCGAGCTCCTGCAGGCGCGCATCGGTCAGGTCGGTCTTGGTGCGGGTATCGACGATGGATCCGCCCACGACCACGTGATCGGCGGAAGCGTCGGAGTAGTAGATCTTGCCGCCGACATACACCTCGTAGAGACCCGCTATGGGACTCGGCTGCACGCCGGTGACAGTGGTGCCCGGGAAGCGCGAGTCCAGGGTCTTCTTGATCGTCGCGGCGATCTCAGGGCTCATGGGTGTCGCCGGGGAGGCGGCGCCGGGCTGGGCCGCCGCAGGCCCGGCGGTGCCGGCCGCCGGTTTCGCATCCGCCCACAGGCTGGCGCCCGCGGCCAGCGCGGTGACACCTGCAAGAACGCACATCAGCCGGGATTTTGCTTTCATATCCGGAGCATACCGCAGGGAGGGTCGAGCGTCTGCGCTGCCCGTCACGCGGGCAGGGCTGAACCGCCCCGACGAGCGCCCCCGACCTGTTCCCCTGCTGGAGCACTGTCGTCAGGTGGAGTCGGGTCCAGCCTTTGGCCCCGGGTCAACTGCCGATGAGCGGATCTGACTGTCGAGGGCCTGCCGGCAGCAGAGGACTCCGCTGCGCGCCCACCGCGCAGGACCCAACACGAGAGTTGGAACCAGTGCGTCTGACACAGCGGCGGCCGCAGCGGCCTCAGCGCTTGCGTTGCCAGTCGCGCCAGTATTGGCCGAAGCGTGCTTTGAAGGCCGAGGGCTTCTCCTCGTACAGGCGGCGCCCCAGCACCATCGCCTTGTCGCGCAGCTCCATGCGCAGACGATCGATCAAAGCGAGCAGCGCGCCACGCGAGGCGACCTCGGGAAACTCCGCCTTGTTGTCGATCACTTTGGCACGCAGCAGGGACAGGTCGTGGTCGTTTCCCAGATAGTCGGACAGCTTGTGGGCCTGGTCGGCCAGCTCGCCCACTGCTCCGGGCCACAAAGGCTGCAGCGCCTGCAGCTGGTGCCAGAGATACTTTACCTGCTTGCGCCATTCGTGCAGGTTGGCGGGCGTCCGATCTCTTTCCGCTTCCGCCAGGGCCTTGCGCCCCTTGCTGTAGACGTGTGCCAGCCCGGCCCCCACGACCGACCATCCGTGATCGCCGACAGCCCAGCGCCCGGCGCGCTCGTGAGCCTTATGGAGAGATTCGCGTTGAATCGCGAGCACGGCGGATCCCTTGAGCGCATCTCGGCGGATGCGGGTGCGCTCGCGCTTCAAAGCGCGCCGAAGCCCGTCGGTCGGCACCGCGCGCGCGACGGCCCCGAATCTCTCCATCACCATGTCCAGGCTGTCCAGCAGCACCTTTCCGTCTCTGATCCTGGAGAGCGGACGGGCCGCGTCCCGGAGCGTTGTGTTTTCGCGCGCGTAGACGGCGCCTCCGAGGACAGGGCGCAGCAATCGCAACGTCGCGCGAGCCTTCTTCAGGTGCTTGCGCGCTTCATGAACACGCGTGTCGGACAGCGTCTTGCCACCGAGGGCGTCGACTGCATCCTTGATTTGGGCGCGCGTAATCCGCCGCATGCCGTGCGTGCCGGGCTCGGAGCACTGGAGCTCGACGGTCATCGGAGAGTCTCATGCATCTGCGGAATATCCCGCGGCCTTGCCAGGGAATCAACGTCCGTCGACGCTCGTGCTCGCTGGAGCCTGCTGCCCGCCCGTCAAGTCGTAATCGCCTCCAGCGGATGACTCGGCGCTCCCGCGCCTCGCCCTCCGTGTCGCCCTATCGGGCGCTATCAATCCCCGCGCTTCCTCGCTGACTTGCTTGTGGCAGTCGCCGCGACCCGTCGTGCTGTGTCGCGAGCGCGCACCACACCTGTATGCCACTCCTTGCAGTCGACGCACGAGTTGCGATTCCAACGGCGTGTCGTCTGCCATCGAAACAATAAAGAACTGAAATACTTCGTGACAAACCAAGACCTCACGGCTCGTTCTGGCGATCTGCCTCACGTTGTTCGTCGCCGGGCTCGGCACGGGCGCAGTCGCGTTCGTGCGTAGTTTTCTCAATAGCACTCCGGGGCCGAAGCAGAAGGTCGTGCAGGAGATTCATCTGATCCGGCTGCCACCGCCGCCGCCCGATGAGCCGCCGCCGCCGGCGATCAGCGCGCGTGAAAGCCGGTGAGGCTGCGCTCGCACGCAGCAATCAGCAGCGCAAGTCTACCGAGCAGGAGCTGACCCCAGAGGAAAGCCAAGATGCAGGAGCTGATCGCAAATTCCGCGAAACCATCGAGGCCATGCGCAAGGTGGAGACGGACGACACCACCGACAAGCAGACGCTTGCGGTGCGGGATCGGGAGCTGCACACCCGGGGGGTGCCACGGCGGGGGTCACGGAGTTGAGGATGGCGGCACACCGCGGGTGGTGCCGCTGCCGGACGCTCTACCGCTGTTGTTGTCCGGTGTGGGGTCCCTGCTGCTGCTCAGGCGCCGCCAACGCAGAGTCTGACGGGCGCCCGAGCAGCGGCTCACTCGCGGCTTCGGGATCTGATCTCCCGGGCCTGGCTCAACGTGCTCGTCCGCGACGAAACAGATTCACGATAGCCAGCAGTACGATCGCTCCCAGCAATGAGATCACCAGTCCGCTCAGGCTGAAGTTGCCTTCGTTGATGGTGCTTCCTCCCACGAGCGGGGTGATCAGCCAGCCCGCGAGCAATGCGCCGATGATTCCGACGATGATGTTCAGGAATATTCCCTGTTGCGCGTTGGTGCGCATGATCATGCTCGCGATCCAACCGATGATTCCGCCCACGATCAGCCAAAGTATGAAGTTCATAGTCACCCCTCTAGCATCCGCCTGCCATCCGTCGCGGCGGTTTTCGCAATTTACGTACCCGTCGGGGGCGTGGCCGGGCGGGCGCCGGTAGCCGGGCCCACGCCCGGGGCCGGCTCCCGGGGCCGTCCCGTCTGGGGGTCGGCCCTACAGCGACCCGGTTCACGTCCTTACCGAGTAAAATCAACCTCTTTTGACCTTTTGAGGCACACTGGGCATCACGCGCCCCCTGAACCGCAGGGGGCCCCTCAGCACACGAGGCTACTGAAAGAATCATGTGTGGAATCGTCGGAGCGATCGCCGAACGTAACATCGTCCCCATCCTGATGGAGGGACTGCGGCGGCTGGAATATCGCGGCTATGACTCGGCGGGCCTGGCGGTCCTCAATGGATCCCAGCACCTCGCCCGGTTGCGAACCGTGGGCAAGGTCAAGGTGCTCGAGGAAGCCCTGGAGCAGACCCCGGCCATGGGGAAGATCGGGATCGCCCACACGCGGTGGGCGACGCATGGCGTCCCGAGCGAACGCAACGCGCATCCGCACATCTCTCGTGACGGCCTCGCCATCGTTCACAACGGCATCATCGAGAACCACGAGGAGCTGCGCGAAGAGCTCGAGCGCTCCGGTTATCAGTTCTCCTCGGAGACCGACACCGAAGTCATCGCCCACCGCATCCATTTTCATCTCGCAACCGTGCGGGACCTGTTCAAGGCGGTGCGCGCCACCGTCGCCGAGCTCGAAGGAGCCTACGCGCTTGCGGTTGTCAGCGAGCACGACCCGGAGCGCCTGATCCTCGCCCGCGAGGGTTGCCCGGTAGTCATCGGTCTGGGTGTCGAGGAGAACTTCGTGGCTTCGGACGTGGCGGCGCTGCTGCCGGTCACCCGCCGCTTCGTCTTTCTCGAGGAGGGCGATGTCGCGGAGATCCGCCGCAAGTCGGTCCGCATCATCGACAAGAACGGCAACAGCGTCGAGCGTGCGGTGCGTGAGAGCGAGCTGTCCGCGGATGCCGCGGAGAAGGGGCAGTACCGCCACTTCATGCTGAAGGAAATCCATGAGCAGCCCCGGTCGATTGCCAACACGCTGCAGGAGCGGGTCGCCAACGGCCGTCTGCTGGAGGCCGCCTTCGGGCCAGCCGCCACCGAGGTTTTCAAGCGCGTCCAGAATGTGCACATCGTGGCTTGCGGCACGAGCTATCACGCGGGGTCGGTCGCGAAGTATTTCATCGAGCAGATCTGCAAGGTTCCCTGCTCGGTCGACATCGCCAGCGAGTATCGCTATCGCAGCCCTCTGGTGCCCCCGAACTCACTGTTCGTGACGATCTCCCAGTCGGGCGAGACGGCCGACACGCTCGCCGCCCTGCGACTGGCCAAGCAATCCGGCTATCTGTCATCGCTGTCGATCTGCAACGTCCCGGAAAGCTCCCTGGTCCGGGAGTCGGAGCTGGTCATGCTGACCCGCGCAGGGCCCGAGATCGGCGTAGCCTCGACGAAAGCCTTCACGACCCAGCTGACAGCCCTGGGGATGCTCGTCATCGCCCTTGCCAAGCATCACGGAGCGGACGCCGAGCGCGAGCGCGGCCTGGTGACGCGCCTGGTGGAGCTGCCGAAGCTCGCCGAGCGCACGTTGGAGCTCGATCCGGTCATTCACAAGCTGGCGGAGCGCTTCGCCGAGAAGCATCACGCGCTGTTCCTCGGGCGCGGCGCTCTCTATCCGGTCGCGATGGAGGGATCGCTGAAACTGAAGGAAATCTCCTACATCCATGCGGAAGCCTATCCGGCCGGTGAGCTCAAGCACGGACCACTCGCACTGGTGGACGCCGACATGCCCGTCATCACCGTCGCACCCAACAACGACCTGCTCGAGAAGTTGAAATCGAACCTGATGGAAGTGCGCGCCCGTGGCGGCGAGCTGATCGTATTCGCGGACCCCGAGGCAGGCATTCAGCCCAGCGACGGGGTCACGGTGATCGAGATGCCGCGGCACGTGACTTACTTTCAGGCGCCGGCGGTCTATACGATCCCGCTGCAATTGCTGTCCTACCACGTCGCCATCCTGAAGGGCACCGACGTGGATCAGCCTCGTAACCTCGCCAAGAGCGTGACGGTGGAGTGACGGCGCCCGCCCGGGACCGACCGGCTGTGGGATGTAATTGAACGCTTCGTGCCCGGATCGGGCTCGGAGCGACACGACTTCAATGGTCGTTTCCACCGCCTGGACCGGCCGGCCTCACGCGCCCCGCCCGCGTGCCGGCATCGCTGCGAACAGCGACCCGAGATGCCGCGGATCCATCGGCTTGGTGAAGTGCTGATCGAAGCCCGCAGAATAGGCTTCGCGCTTGTGGCTCTCCTGCCCCCACCCGGTAACGGCAACGAGCAGCATCTGCCGTCCCCAGGGCTCACGTCGAATGCGCGTGGCGATCTCATACCCGCTCAGGCCCGGCATGCCGATGTCGAGGAAAGCAATATCGGGCTTGACCTCGGCAGCCAGCCGTAACGCTTCCTTTCCCTCGTGAGCAACGTGAACCTCGTGACCCCGTCGCTCGAGTAGCATCGCGAGCGCTTCGGCTCCCTGCTGAGCGTCATCCGCAATCAATACGCGTCGCGCTGCCTCCGGGATCGCAGCTGCGGGCGTGACTGCATCGCTCCGGCAAGCGCGATCGCCTTCCAACACGACAGAGCGCGGCAGGACGACTTTGAACGTACTGCCTCGATCGCGGCCTTCACTCAGCACCTGGACCCGTCCGCCATGCAACTCAACCAGGTCCTTGACGAGTGCCAGGCCGATTCCGAGACCTCCCTGCGCTTGCTCGGACGACGGCTCCAGCTGGAGGAAGATCTCGAATATGTCCGCGACGTTTTCCGCCGCCAGTCCGATCCCTGTGTCGCGCACGAAAATGAGCAGCCCATCGGTCTCCAGGCGCGCGCCGAGGGTGATATCGCCGCCGGGGTGGGTGTATTTCGCCGCATTCCCCAGCAGATTGCTGACCACCTGGGTGAGACGGACGGGGTCCACCTCCAGCACGAGGGGGGCAGAGGGAAGCTCGAGGTGCAAACGATGGTGCCTGCCATCAATCGCCGGACGTGCGGTCTCGACGGCGGAATCGAGAATCTCCTGCAGGCGAACGCACTGCCTCTTCAGTGTGAGCTCGCCGCGAGTGAAGCGCGAAACATCCAGCAGGTCATTGAGCAGGGCGGCCAGGTGCGTGACCTGGTGCGCAATGATGGAGCTGCAACGCTTGCTGTCCTCCAGGGTCGCCTGCGGCGACTCGAGCAGGCGCGCCGCCGTCAGTATCGGCGCCAGGGGATTGCGGAGCTCGTGCGAGAGTGTGGCCAGAAAGACATTCTTGCGGTGGTCCGCCTCGCGTAGCACGGTTTCCGCCCGTTTGCGCTCGGTAATGTCCCGCACCACCGAAACGGATCCGATGATTCTGCCGCGCGCATTGCGCACCGGCGCGGAGCTGACCTGCCGGTGGCGCAGCTCGCCGGTGCGCGGAATCCGGGTGATCTGCTCTTCGTCGCGAATGACTTCGCCGGTCAGCGCACGCAACGGCGGAGCTTCTTCGATCGGCCGCGGAGTGCCGTCGGCCCGCAGCACTTCGAGATTGGAAACGATCTTCGCGACCTCGATCCCCGTGACGCTCGCATGCCCGAACTCCCTCATGGCCGCGGCATTGGCAAACGTGTACCGCTTGTGTATGTCGGTGAAATAGACCTCTTCATTGATGCTGCTCAGGACCTGGAAGAACCATTCCTTTTCCGCCTGGACAGACTCCAGCAGTCGCCGGCGCTCCTGCTCGGCGTGTTTTCTCTGCGTACAGTCGCGGAATGTGATGACTGCTCCACTCACCGTGCCGTCGCCCGAGCGAATGGGCGCGCCACTGAGCTCCATGACCGCTTCGCGCGTCTTGCCGGGACGCAGGGTCACAGCGATGTCGGTACTGCATTCGCCCCGCAGCGCGGAGTCGACCAGGTTGGCCACCAGTCTCTGGCCGTTGCTGCCCGCGTCGAAGACCGCCTGGAGCGATGCGCCCTGCGCGCCGGTTGGCGCGAGCTGCAGCAGTTGCGCGCCGGCTTGGTTGAGGAAGGTGACACGGCCTGCCTCGTCAGTGACGACCACGCCTTCCGGGAGGGAGCTCATCGTGCGCGTGAGCAGCTCTACCTGCCGCTGCCCTGCGTCCTGCCTGAGCCGGGCCCTCCGGCGCCGCTCTGCAACCAGATTGAATCCGAGGCTGGCGCAGATGAAAGCGCTCAGCGCAGCAGGCCCTGCAGATATCATTCTCGTCTCTTCGCCACCAGCCGGACTCCCGCGGGCGCGAGCCGCCCCGCATCCCGGTGCCCTAGCTTACCCGACCAAGGTCGTGGCGCCCGCGCAGTGGGTCGCAATCGCAGCTCGTGCGCAGGCGAGGCGCCCGCCAGGTCCGGCTGGTGGCCGATTTCTTCTCCTCCGAGGGTGGCGGCACAGACTGCGGGTGACTGCGACCGGGCTTGCCTGGATGGCATTGTCGACGGTATCTGCGCGGATGATGCACGAGATCTGTCAGGCCAACCGCGACGGGAAGATCAGCGGGTGCGGTGACACGGCCGGGGAACAGGTTCGGCCGGACAGACTCGGCCGCAAGCGAGGCGCCTCCTCCTGGGCGCTGAAAGGGTTAGGATCCTTCAGGGTCGTGCACAGCGCGTCAGCGCTCCGGAGATGACCATGAGCGATCTCTACAGTGAAGCGCATCGGCGCTTTCAGGACGGCAAGGGAACCCGCAACCTTGCCGACCGGCTCGAGTCCCTGGCCCACAACGAGTTCGATGCCGGCGATCGGGCTTTCATTGAAGCCGCCGCCATGTTCTTCCTGGCCACCGTCGATCACAAGGGCAGACCGACCGTCTCGTACAAGGGTGGCGCTCCCGGCTTCGTCCGCATCACCGGTCCCGGCGAGCTGGTTTTCCCCGTGTATGACGGCAACGGGATGTATCTGTCGCTGGGCAATATCGCGGGCACGGCGAGCGTGGGCATGCTGTTCATCGACTTCGAGTCGCCGCGCCGGCTGCGCGTGCAGGGCCGGGCTCGGATCCTGGAGCCCGGCACGTTGCTGCAGGAATACCCCGGCGCTCAACACCTGGTCGCCGTCCTCGCGGAGCAGGTGTTCGTGAATTGCGGCAGATATATCCACAAAGTGAGCAGCCGCAGCTTGTCTCCCCACCTGCCGAGCGAGTCCGGAAAGCAGCCCTTTCCGCAGTGGAAGCGCATCGACATCCTCGCCGAGACGCTCTCGGACGAGGATAAGAGCCGGGTCGCGCGCGCCGGCGGCGCAATCCCGGTCGAGGCGTATCGGGGGGAAGATGCACCGGACCCTGGGTCAGTGCTCGACTGACGGGCGTTCTTGCGGTCGCAGCCTCCCGATCGCTCGAGCTTGACAGCCCCGGTAGGATTGCCGCAGGCATGCCCTTTGCCACAGACTCTCCAGTTTTCCGGAAAATGACTATTCATGAGTGCATCCCTCATCAGGAGTTGCGCGGCAGGCACCGTTGTCGCCGCTCTCCTGTCGTCGCCGGGCTCCGCGTACGGCCGTGGCCCCCAGCCGCCGACCGTCGGGGTCGATCTGACGCAGGCCATCAGCAATGTCGAGAACGTCTCTGCCCACGCGGCCGTCAATGCCAATGATGCCGTCCTGGACGCCGCCGCGAGATTACGGCTCTCGATCGAGGCCTTGGAGTATTCCGGGGAGAACATCCCCGACCAACAGCCGAAGGAATTGAATGCGGCCCAAGGAAAAGCGCTCGCGGCCATCCAGTCCGGAGTCGCCACTTTGCAGGCCGCCGCGGACGAGCCCGCCGAGCAGGCTCGGGAGCGCATCGAGCAGATTCGTCAGCTGACGGCTGGTTTGTCGCCCGCACCCAGGCAGCCCGCCATCGAGAGCAGCTCGCCATCCATTCTCATACCTTCCTCCGTCAATGAGGCTGTTTTCACCCTCGACGGACGCAGGCTCGCCGGCGCCAATCCGCGGCTATTCTTCGGCGACGTGGAAGCCGCTCGAATGAGTCTGGCGGACGATCAGGCCGTGTTCTCCTCGCCTGCGAGCGTGCTGCGCCCCAATGACAGAACGCCACTGTCATACTCGGGTCGCGTGATGCTGTCCGATCGGCGCTGCGGCTGGTTTCACTGCAAGACCACGGCGCGCATCTACACAGTGAGCGTCGTGGTGTTACCCACACATCTTGCGACCGTGCGAATCGGCTTCGACCGGAAGAAGACTCAGAAGATCTACGAGCAGATGCCAGCTGCACCAGGCGCTCCGGCATCCGCCTCGACCGACATGGTCTATCGAAGGCACTTCGAATACTCGACGGAGGACCTGACGGTGATGAGCTGCACCACCGAATCGCAAGCTCCGCACGCGCCCGGGTTCTCCATCGACACCGACACGCTCTCGGCCACCGAGGCGGACCACAGCGGTGAGGTCAAGTGGCGCATCGTGGATCCTGCGGCGACCGGCTTCTCGGTCGAGCTGTGCGCGCAGCCGCAAATCGACAAAATGGGAAAGACGACCGGCGCGGTGGCGGTGGACACGACGTGGAAGGAATTCAGGATCGGGGAGGTCGTCACGCCGCGCGAATGGCTCGACGCCGAAGGGTTGAGCTGGGGGGCGGACATCAAGGAAACGCTGCCCGCCGATACCAACAGCATCGAAGTCGACCTGGAATACTTCGACGGGTCGCGCGCGTCCTTCACGGAGACCTCGAACGACCGGTACGTCAACATGACGTGGAATCCGCAGACCCGGCAGCTGGTGCTGACTCCGCGGCTGCGTTCCAGTATTGCCGAGATCGACTGAGGTTCGCGTCTGCGGTGCGCAGCGCCGGGGACTGTGACGGACCGACGGGCGTCCGCGCCCGCCGCCCGACTACACTCGCAAGTGACCTGCCGAGGTGCGCCGCGCACTGCCCCGTGAAGAGGAGCCCCCCATGAAATGCCCGCATTGCAAGAACACCGATCTGCAGCCGACGATGATCGAGGAGTACCTCCCGGCAATGGGCTGCAGCACCTGCCACGGCAGTCTCGTTTCCTTGCTCTACTACCGCCATTGGGCCGAGACGCGCAAGGCGAGCGAAGGCCCCGACACCGCCGTTGCAGCTCTGGAGACAACCGATACCACCAGTGCGATCATGTGCCCGAAGTGCGAGCGGGTGATGGCGAAGTACAAGATCACGGGGCGTGTCTCCAACCGCCTCGATGTGTGCTCGACCTGCGATGAGGCGTGGCTGGACGGGGGCGAGTGGGAGCTGCTCGAGGCGCTGCACCTGAGCCTGAAGATGCCGGCGATCTTTACCGATGCCTGGCAACGCCGCATCCGTCGTGAGCTCACCGAGGAGACGCGACGCTCGATCCTGGCACGCATGATCGGCGAGGACGGCACCAGGCGAGTGGAGGAATTCAGGAGCTGGCTCGGCGCCAGCAAGCACAAGTCCGACATCCTGACCTACCTCTATCGCAGCTGAAGGCGCGAGCCGCGCGCAGCGATCGTTGACGCGGACGACGGCGTTCAAACCGGCAACGTCCGGATCGTGTCCCGCGGCCGCAGGGTGCACACCAGCTCAACCGGAGGCGGCGGAGGCGCGTTCACTTGGGGTTGGCTCCTGGCGCTCGTGCCCATCGTGGCAATACGGAAGCGCAGTGCCGGGAGATTCGCGTGAGGAGACTATCAATGGGCCGAGCGCTGCTGAAGTCCCTGTTGCGCGCCGTGTTGCGCCCGCTGTTTCGCGTGCGCGTGTCTGGCGACGCGCGAGAGTTCGCGAACGAGCGCACGCTCATCGTGGCCAATCACGAGTCCTTGCTCGACGGGCTGCTGCTGGCGGCATTCCTCCCCGCGGATGCCACGTTCGTCGTGCACTCGCAGGTGAAGAGCAACACGCTGTTCCGCTGGGGGCTGAAGCTGGTCCCCCATCTGGCCGTGGATTCCACCAATCCGCTGGCCATCAAGCTCATCTGCCGCCTGGTCGAGAGCGGCCGTCCGGTGGTGATCTTCCCCGAGGGACGCCTGACCATCACCGGCTCGCTGATGAAAGTCTATGACGGTGCCGGCTTCGTCGCGGCGAAGACCGGCGCCACCGTGGTTCCGGTGCGCATCGAGGGTGCGGGCCAGAGCTATTTCGGCAGGCTGGCCGGCATCTACCCGCTGAAGCTGTTCCCGAAGATCCGCATCGCGATCCAGCCCCGTCGCGAAATTCCCATGCCGCAACTGCCCTCGGCGAAGGCGCGCCGTCGCCGCGCTGGGGAGCTCATGCGGCGCATCCTGCTGGACATGCTCGTTGCCACACGCCCGCAGCGCACCCTCTTCCAGGCTTTTCTGGATGCCAAGGCGACCTTCGGTGCGAGCTATCGGCTGGTGGAGGACGTCCGGTTGAAGGAGGAATCCTATGGCTCTCTGCAGCGCATGGCGGCCGCTCTGGCGAGGTTGCTGAGCAAACGAGCCGGGATCGGGGAGGTCGTCGGCGTCCTGATGCCCAACTCTGCACCGACGCTGGGCCTGATTCTCGCGCTGAGCGCCACGGGGCGCGTGCCCGCCCTGCTGAACTACACCGCTGGCGCCGAGGGTATGCGTGCCGCGTGTACAGCTGCGCGCATTCGCTTGATCGTCGCCTCGCGGGTGTTTCTGGAGAAGGCGCGCCTGCTGAGCCTGGTCGAGAGTCTCGAGGAGGTTCAGATCTGCTATCTGGAGGATCTGCGGGAAACGGTGAGCGTCCTCGACAAGATCGTGATCGGGCTCTATCGGCTCTTCCCGGGACTGATGAGCGTGGAACGCCGTCCCGAAGATCCGGCGATAGTGTTGTTTACTTCCGGGTCGGAAGGGAAACCGAAGGGCGTGGTCCACACGCACGCCTCACTGCTGTCCAACGTCGCGCAGGTGCGCGCAGTGGCGGACTTCTCTCCGCTGGACAAGTTCATGGTCGCCCTGCCGATCTTCCATTCTTTCGGCCTGGCCTCGGGAGTCATCATGCCCCTGGTGTCGGGCTGCAAGGTGTTCTTGTACCCCAGCCCGCTGCACTACCGGATCATTCCGGAGCTGGTGTACGACCGCAATTGCACTGTGCTGTTCGGCACGTCCACGTTTCTCGCCAACTACGCGAAGTACGCGCATCCGTACGACTTCGGACGACTGCGTTATGTAGTCGCCGGTGCCGAGAAGCTCGCGGATGAGGTGCGCCAGCTGTGGATCGAGAAATTCGGCATCCGCGTGCTCGAGGGATACGGAGTCACCGAATGCGCTCCCGTGATCGCCGTGAACGTACCCATGGCCTGCCGTATCGGCGCAGTAGGGCAACTCCTGCCGGGGATCCAGTACTGGCTCGAGCCGGTACCGGGGATCGACGGGGGTGGCGTGCTGCACGTGAAGGGCCCCAATGTGATGAAGGGCTATCTGCTCTACGACAAGCCGGGTGTCATCGAGCGGAGCCAATCATTGCGGGACGGCTGGTATTGCACGGGTGACATCGTGGAGGTGGATGCTGAGGATTTCGTGCACATCCGCGGCCGGGTCAAACGGTTCGCGAAAATTGCAGGAGAGATGATCTCGTTGGAAGTGGTAGAGAAGATCGCCGCCGTCGCTGCGCCGGGCTTTGCGCATGCCGCCTCATCGCGAACGGACGCGGCAAAGGGAGAGGCCCTCGTGCTGTTCACCACGGCGCCTGCATTGAGTCGGGACGGTCTGCTCGTTGCCGCGAAGAGTGTCGGCGCTCCGGAGCTGGCCGTGCCGCGCGTCGTGCAGAGGGTGGATGAGATTCCGCTCCTGGGGACCGGCAAGACGGACTACGTGCGGCTGAAGCAGATAGCCGAAGCGGCAACGGCTGGCGCGGACGCTGCGCCCAAACACAATGTGGCGGGATCCTCTCCGAGCTGACCACACCGGAGCGTCTCGTGCAGGCCAACGGACTGATGGAGGGCTCGACGATCGCGGCCATTCTGGGCGGCTCCATCGCCGGTGGCTTGCTGACGGACTGGAACGTGTCGGGCGCGCTGGTCATCGTCACCGTGTGCTATTGCGCTGCAGCCGGCGCCAACCTGCTGATCCCGAAGTTGCCGGCCGCCCGTGCGATCGACGGGACATCCGTACCGACCCTGTTGCGCGAGTTCACTCAGGCCACTCGCGATCTGCTGCGATTTCCCGAAGCCCGCTTCAGCCTCACCGGCACCAGCGTGTTCTGGGGAGCCGGAGCGACGCTGCGCTTCCTGCTCGTCGCGTGGGTTCCCGTGGCGCTGGGAATCGCGAACTATTCCATGCCCGCCTATCTGAACGGCGCCGTAGGGATCGGAGTCGTGTTGGGCGCCGCGCTGGCCGGCAAATTCGTCACGCTGCAGAAGGTCGATCGCACGCTGCCGGCCGGAGTGCTGATCGGCATTGCCGTGTGTCTCCTGGCAGGCACGACGAGCACTCCTGTTGCGTTCGCGGTGGTCACCATCACCGGTGCCTGTGGCTCTACCGCCGCAAGGTCGCCCGCGCGCAGGAGAGCCCCGCGGGCTGATGCTCAGGCCTGCCGTGGCGCCGTCAGCCGCGCCAGCAAAGCATCGACATCCGGCGTACCCGCCAGCGTCAATCCGAAGGTCTCCCGCAACACCGAGCGCAACTCGTGCGGGGTTTCGAGAAGGCGTTGCTGCGGCGGGGCATCGGCTGTGTAGCGGGTCAGCTGGTTGTTGTTGAGAGCCATCCGGCTGTGCGGCCCGGGCAGCGCGACCATCAGGACGAACGTGAAATGCGATTCCGGGTGAGTCGCGACATACCAGTTGGATAACTCGTAGTCGGGCAGGAGCTGAGGCTGCAGATCGAAGCGGTAGAGCGTCTTCCAGGTATCCTGCAGGAGCGCTTGCATGGCAAATCCGCCCTCCGCGGCGATCAGCCGGAAGGTCTCATGCGGCGTCGGTTGCTCGATGTCGGCCGCCAGGCGCAGCGGCGCGGTCAGCGTCAGGCCGCCGAAGCCGACGTCCGCGACATACCGCCCATCCTCCAAGTCAACACACAGCAGCATGTGAGTGCGTGGCCTCACTACCCCGGGCGGGGCATTCCACGCGACTCGCGCCGCAAGGTCAGTGACCTTGAATCCCAACCTGCGCAGTACGTGGCTGAGCAGCAGGTTCTGCTCGAAGCAGTAGCCGCCGCGTCGTGCATGCACGAGCTTCTGCTCGAGGGAAGCCAGATCCAGGCGAGGCGTGTGCCGCAGCAGGGGAGCGAAATTCTCGAATGGGATCGACAGCGCGTGCTGCAGGTGGATGGAACGCAGCGTCTCCAGTACGGGGGTGCGCGCGCCTGTGTAGCCGATGCGACGGAAATAGGCGTCGAGGTCGATTTCGCCGGTCGTGGTCATGTCTGCACCGTCCGCCGGTAGATCATGAGGCCGGGCTCAACCGGGCGTGCAGGTCGTACGCATCGGAGGAGGTGATCTCGACGTCCGCCCAATCGCCGGGGCGCAGCGACTTTGCGCCTCGAATGTGAACCACGCCGTCGATTTCCGGTGCGTCTGCTGCGCTCCGCGCGATCGCGGTGCCCTTGTCGACGCTGTCGACCAGTACGCGCATGCTCCGTCCCACCCGTGCCGCCAGACGAGCCTGGCTGATTTCGGCTGCGCGTTCCATGAAGCGCCGGTAGCGCTCCTGTTGCACCTCCGCCGGAACGTGCTCCGCCAGCGCATTCGCAGTCGCGCCTTCCACCGGTGAATATTTGAAGCAGCCGACACGGTCCAGCTGCGCTGCATCCAGCCAGTCGAGCAGCTGTTCGAACTCCCGCTCGGTCTCGCCGGGAAATCCGACGATGAAAGTGCTGCGGATCACCAGGTCGGGGCACTCCCTGCGCCAGGCTCGAATCCGCTCGAGCGTGTTCTCGGAATGGGCCGGGCGGCGCATTCTTTTCAGCACGCTCGGGCTGCCGTGCTGAAACGGAATGTCCAGATAAGGCAACACTTCGCGCCGGGCCATCAGCGGAATCACCGCGTCCACGTGCGGATAGGGATAGACGTAGTGCAGGCGGACCCAGGCACCGAGTGATCCCAGTCCTCGGGCCAGGTCAATGAAGCGTGTCTCGTACTTCTGCTCGCGCCACGTACGCGACACGTAGCGGATGTCGGAGCCATAGGCGCTCGTGTCCTGGGAGATGACGAGCAACTCCTTCACCCCTGCATCGACGAGCCGCTCGCCTTCGCGCAGGACCTCATCGATCGGGCGGCTGGCGAGCTTGCCGCGCATCGCGGGAATGATGCAGAAGCTGCATTTGTTGTTGCAGCCCTCGGAGACCTTCAGGTACGCGTAGTGACGGGGCGTCAGCCGCACGCCCTGCGGCGGGACCAGGTCGAAGAAGGGATCGTGTTGCGGCGGTAGGTGCTCATGCACGGCGCCGAGCACGTCTTCATAGGCGTGCGGTCCGGTCACCTTCAGCACTCGAGGGTGCCGCTCCAGTATTCGTTCAGGCCTCGCACCCAGACAACCCGTGACGATGACGCGGCCGTTCTGCTCGAGCGCCTCCCCGATGGCGTCCAAAGACTCATCCACCGCCGCGTCGATAAAGCCGCAGGTGTTGACGACGACGACGTCCGCCGCGTCGTAGCTGGGAGCGACCTCATACCCTTCAGCCCGCAGGCGCGTGAGAATCCGCTCGGAATCCACCAGGGCCTTGGGGCAACCGAGACTGACGAATCCGATTTTCGGTGCGCGGCGGCGGGACATGCTGGGTATCGGGGCCTGGGCGGTTGCGCGCCGGGCGGGAACAAAAGGGCCGCTATGCTAGACGCGCCGGCGCTGCGACGCCACCGAAATCGAGGTTTGGCGCCCCCGGGGAGGGGCTCAGGGCTCGGAGCTGCTGTCCGGGGCCGGCTGCGAAGCCTGGCTTGGGATGCCGGGCGGTGGAGCGCTCTCGCGCACCGAGTGCAGGGTAAAGTACAGCGTCAGCGCCGCCAGCGGCATGAGTAGCCACGGCCACATGGCCGGGCGGCGCTCTGCAGGATGCGCAAGCGAGGGGTTGGAATGCTCTGGAGCCACGGAGCCGAAATCTACCCCCCGGACGTGTTGGCGGGCAATAGGGTTTGACGCCAACGCCTCTGTTGCCGATCACGGTTCATACAATGTAGCTGATCTGCGCGGTGGCCGAGCCCGAGGCGATATGCAGGTGCGCAACCGCTACGGGCAGCCGGAAGCGTCGCGGCCCGGCGCTGCCGGGGTTCACGTACAACACTCCGTCCTGTTCCCGCACGTCCGGTTTGTGGGAGTGCCCGGCGATCACCACGTTCACGCCTGCCTCCACGGGATCGAGCTCCAACTCCTTGAGGTCGTGCAGGACGTGAACGGCAACACCGCCAACCTCCAATGTCAGCTCGACGGGGATGCGGGCCGCCCATGGACCGCGGTCGTTGTTGCCTCTGACAGCGTCCACGGGGGCGATGGCGCGCAGCGCTGCCAGAATTTCCTCGCCGCCGATATCGCCGGCGTGGATGATTCGGTGCACGCCCCGTAACGCCTCGACGGCCTGCGGGCGCAGCAGTCCGTGAGTGTCGGAGATCAGGCCGACCGTGAGACTCGACGGGTTCGCCACAACGAGTCCATCACTTGCGGGTGTACGGTCTGCACCGGGCTCTGCAGCGGCACTCCCAGCCACCGCAGCCCACGGCTGAAGGTCCGCCGGAACAGCGACGCCTGGTATGCAAATAGAGGTCTCTCCTGCAGAGGCGGGGGCCACATGACACGGCTGCGGAAAGGGGGCGCGTGGGCGAGCTTCACCTCCAGCGAGATGCCCAGTGCCTGGCTCAACCACTGCAGGGCGTCGTTGCGCCCCTGCGAGTACAGAGACGCTTCGACCCAGTTGCCTCGTACATCCGTGATGAGGCAAAGCAACCAGTCTTCCGCGGGAGACTCGCTGGTGGCTTCCCCCACGCAGAAGATGCGTTCGGGTGCGACTTCCCACGAGGACCGGCCACCGCGGTAGAGGAGGCGTGCTCCTTCAATGGTGAACTGATCGGGAGTCTCGAGCGAATACATGATCACCTGGGGCCGCACGCGCCGCGGGCCGACGCAGGTCCTTGATACGACGACATGCTTGCCTGAGCAAGTGCCGGCAAAGTCTAGCGCTGTCAGACGGGCACACCGCACCAGGGGCCGGGTGCACGCTCGCCCTGGGCACCGCATGTGAGTGTGCAATGGCGCGCGCGAACGCGCTATCTCCACCGCGTCCCATCGGGCATAGTCACAGGAATGACGCGCGCCCAGACGGCCCTCATCACCGGCTCTACGGACGGCCTCGGGAAGCAGGTTGCCCTGCGCTTGGCCAAGTTCGGATACCGGGTGCTGATTCACGGTCGTGACCGCGAGCGTGGCAAGATTGTGGTAGAGGAGGCTCGTGCCGCTGGCGGGAGTGCGCACTTCCTGGAAGCAGACTTCGCATCGCTGGCGGCCGTGCGCGAGCTGTCGGAACAGGTGATGCGCGAGTCGGCCAGCTTGGAGCTGCTCATCAACAACGCGGGAATCGGGACAGGGGCGCGCGGGGCCGCGCGCGCCATGAGCGTCGAGGGATACGAGCTCAGGTTTGCAGTGAACTATCTCGCCGGCTTCCTCCTCACAGACCTGCTTCTTCCGCTGATGCTGAACAGCGCACCGGCACAGATCGTCAATGTGGCTTCCGTGGGCCAGTATCCACTGGATTTCACCAACCTCATGCTGACGCGCGCCTACAGCGGAATGCGTGCCTATGCGCAAAGCAAGCTGGCGCAGGTGATGTTCACCTTTGATCTCGCGCGGCAGCTTGCCGGCACGGAGGTAAGGTGCAATTGCCTGCACCCCGCGAGCCTCATGGATACACGCATGGTCCGTGAGACGGGCATGAAGCCCACCAGCACCGTCGAAGAAGGCACGCGCGCCGTTGTGGCGCTTGCGTTGTCCTCGGAGCGGCCGACCGGAATGTATCTCAACGGTACCCAGCCGGACCGGGCTCACGAGCAGGCTTATGAGGAGGCCGCGTGCGTGCGGCTGCGTAAGTTGAGTCGCGAGCTGACGGGACTGGACCCCCAGTGACCCTCATGAAACGGCCGACGAACGAAGTCACGAATCAATCCACCGAGCTGCTGGACTACAACCTGTTCACCTCGAATCCCGCGCTCGTAGAGGCCCTGGCGCGCGAGGCGGGAGCGGCCGATCACGAGCGGCTCGTGGCGCTGGGCGAGCGACTGGGCCGGGCGGAGATGTTTGCCCTGGCCGACGCCGCCAATCGCAACCCGCCGGTCCTCGAGCTGTTCGATCGCTTCGGACGGCGGCGTGACGAGGTTGGGTTTCACCCGGCCTGGCACGAATTACTGAAGCGCCTCGTCGCGGAGGGGCTGCACACCGGTCCATGGAACACCGCCGGGCCCGGTGCGCATGCGGCACGCGCGGCCGGCTACATGCTGTGGGCCGAGATCGAGAATGGAACACAGTGCCCTGCCACGATGACCTACGGGGCGGTCCCGGCTCTGGCGCATCAGCCGGAGGATTTCGGCGAATGGCTGCCGCTGCTGCTGTCGCGCGAGTACGACCCCCGTTTCATCCCGGCGAAGTTGAAGAGAGGCGCGCTCGTGGGCATGGGCATGACGGAGAAGCAGGGCGGCTCGGATGTAAGATCCAACACCACGCGTGCCGAGCCGACTGGAGCTCGGGGAGCGGGCAGGGAGTACCGCCTCAGCGGCCACAAGTGGTTCTTCTCCGCACCGATGTGCGATGCGTTCCTCGTGCTCGCACAGGCTGCGGGCGGGCTTTCCTGTTTTTTCATGCCGCGCCATCTGCCCGATGGCAGCCGCAACACGTTGCGCCTGCAGAGGCTGAAGGACAAGGTCGGCAACCGTTCCAACGCCTCCAGCGAAGTGGAATTCGAAGCGGCATACGCGCTGCTGGTCGGGGAGGAAGGCCGTGGAATTGCGACGATTCTCGAGATGGGCGTGTATACCCGCCTCGACAATGCGGTCGCCTCTGCGGGACTCATGCGGCAGTGCGTGTCGCAGGCCATCCACCACGCGAAGCAGCGGGTCGCCTTCGGGCGGCCGCTGATCGAGCAGCCGCTGATGCGCAACGTGCTGGCCGACATGGCCCTGGAGTGCGAGTCCGCCATCGTGCTGGCCATGCGGCTGGCGCGTGCTTTCGATGCGCAGGCCGATGAGGCCGAGAGTCTGCTGCGCCGCGTGCTGACTCCGGTTGCGAAGTACTGGATCTGCAAGCGCGCTCCGGCGGTTGGCGCGGAGGCGATGGAGGTGCTCGGCGGCAACGGCTACGTGGAAGAGGGGCCGATTGCGCGGCGCTTCCGGGAAACCCCGCTCAACTCGATCTGGGAAGGATCCGGCAACATCATGTGCCTGGATGTGCTGCGCGCCCTGGCGCGTGAGCCGCGGGCGCGCGCCGCGCTGGACGCCACTCTCACGGCGGCGCGTGGGCGCGATGCGCGCTTCGATTCTTTCATCGCGAGGCTTTCAACAGAGCTGGATTCAACGCAGGATGTAGAGCTGCGGGCCAGGCGTTTGAGCGAGATGATCGCACTGGCGGTACAGGCGTCGGTGTTTTTGACACACGGGCCTGCCGCTTCGGCGGAGGCGTTTCTCGCATCCCGTCTGTGCGCAGGCGCCCCGGCGGCATTCGGAACGCTGCCTGCCGCAGTCGATGCCGGAGCTTTGATTGAGCGAGTGTTCCGTGTTTGAAGCAACGCACCAAAATATTGCGCCAGCGGTCCGACGATGCCGCTCGCGTAGCGGACGACAGCGGTTGTTTTCGCTTCCGGGGAGAGCGGGGAATCATCTGACCGACGACACCACGCCATCTCCTGATATTCTGTTAAATCATTGGGTTCCAGTTTCATGCGGCCTCGCACTGATCGCTGCATTCGATGGAAACGTAAAAATCATAGAAGGAAGGCTGACGGTGCCGCGAGCGCCGCAGGTCTCAACGGGGATGCACGGGAATGGCCATGAGGAAAACCAGACAAAAAACTCACCTCACTCCAAACGAAGTCGCCGAGCTGCTGATGGTGAATCCAGTCACCGTCCGCCAGTGGGCGGCACGCGGTCTGTTGAGATCGCTCACCACGCCGGGCGGACACCGCCGCTTCCTCCTCAGCGATGTGGAGGAATTCGCGCGCAGCCGCGGTGCAACACCAGTACCGCGCAAGTCGGGCCGGCCCGACCGGGTGTTGGTCGTGGACGACGATCCGCAGATCTGTCGTTCCATTGCGGACTTGATCCGCCGCCACGCGCCGCAGGTGGAGACCGAGATCGCGCGCGATGGGTTCGAAGCCGGCGCGAAAGTCGAGTCGTTTCGACCGCACGCGTTGGTGCTCGACCTGATGATGCCCGGAATGGACGGCTTCGAGGTCTGCCGCAAGCTGCGCGAGCGGCCGACGCTCAATCACATCCGGATCATTGCGATCACCGGGTTTCCGAGCGCCGAGAACGTCGAGCGTGTGCTGGCCGCCGGCGCAGACGCGTGCTTGCCCAAGCCGCTGGATGCCGACCGCCTGGTCGCGGAGCTGGGGCTGGCCGCGCCGCAGCCCGAAACCGCCGAGTGACGGCCCGCAATGGGCCCGCCCGTGATGGGCGAGCCGCCAGTGGGTCAGCCCCGCACGGCGCCCCGTGATGACTTTTGATCGGGCCTACTACCAACGCTACTACTTCGATCCGCGCACGGCGGTGACCGACCGGCGTGAGATGCGCGCCCGCGCGCGTCTCATCGCCGCCTACTGCGATCACGTCAATTTGCCGGTGCGGCGCATTCTGGATGCGGGGTGCGGCACCGGCCTGATGCGCGCTCCTCTGCGGCGCTGGCTGCCCCGGGCGACCTACACCGGACTGGAGACCAGTGAGTATCTTTGCCGACGTTACGGTTGGCAGCACGGCGCCATCGAGGGCTTCCGTCCCTCGCTGCCGTTCGATCTGGTGATCTGTTATGACGTGCTGCAGTATCTGGATTCGAGCGCAGCTCAGCGCGCCCTCGCGAACTTCTCTCGCCTGTGTCGCGGCGTGTTGTACTTCACGGCGCTCACCCGCTTCGACTGGGAGCACAACTGTGATCGCACCCGGACGGACTCCCAGGTGCACTTGCGCAGTGCGCGCTGGTACCGCACTCACCTGCGCCGCTCGTTCAATGAGGCGGGGGCGGGCTTCTGGGTCCGCCGAGGTGCGCCGCTGACGATGTGGGAGCTGGAGTCCATCTAACGCGTACGCCAGGGCCGGCACCGGTGGGCGAGGGGCAGTTCGACGGTGCGGCACGTGTGGCTCGCCGCGTGGGGTGCCGTGCCGTCGATCGGTATACCATTGGCGGCCGCCTCTTACCCAAGGAAGCCGCCATGGCCGAGCATCGCTATACCGCCGCCGTCCGCTGGGAACGAGGTGATGCGGCCTTCACCGACAACCGTTACAGCCGTGCGCACGTGTGGCGTTTCGACGGCGGAATCGAGGTACCGGCATCCTCCTCGCCGCTCTCGGTGAGGCTGCCGTTCTCGATCGAGGCGGCAGTGGATCCCGAGGAGGCGTTCGTAGCCGCTCTCTCGAGCTGCCACATGCTCTCCTTCCTGTACGTGGCGGCGAAACGCGGCTTCCGCGTCGATCGCTACGTCGACGAGGCAGTTGGAATCCTCAGCAAGAACGCCGCGGGCAAGCTCGCCATGACGAGCGTGACTCTGCATCCGAAGCTGGACTTTTCCGGGGACCGGCTTCCCGGGCGGGCCGAGCTCGAGCAGATGCACCATCAGGCCCACGAGGACTGCTATATCGCCAGCTCGGTCAACACGGACGTCCGTTGCGAACCGGTTTACGACGCCGGAGCCGCGACGTGAGCGGACCGCAGTCTTTCAAGGATCACTTCTCGCCCCTCGCGTCGGTCTACTCGGAGTCCCGGCCGACGTATCCAGCTGCGCTGCTGGATTTCGTGGCGGGGCTGTGCACCGGGCACGGGGCGGTGTGGGACTGTGCCTGCGGAAGCGGGCAGGCTGCGATCGACCTGGCTGCGCGCTTCGACAAAGTATTCGCCACCGATGCGAGTGCGAAGCAGATTGCCGGCGCCCGGCCTCACCCACGTGTCTCTTACAGTGTCAGCAAAGCCGAGAGCAGCGGCCTGGGCGACGCATCGGTCGATCTCGTGACCGTGGCGCAGGCGGCGCACTGGTTTGACCTGCCTCGCTTCTACGCCGAAGCGCAGCGCGTGCTGCGGACGGGCGGCGTCCTGGCGCTGTGGTCGTATGGGCCGCTGCACGTCGCGTCTGCGGAGGTCGACCGGCCGCTGCAGAGTTTCTATCACGATATCGTCGGACCTTTCTGGCCGCCCGAACGGCAGCTCGTGGATGACCGGTACCGCGGGATTTCTTTCCCTTATCCCGAGATCGCTCCGCCCCCTTTGCAGATGCAGCAGCACTGGCCGCTCGCGCGCCTCATGGGTTACGTGCGCAGCTGGTCCGCCACCGGCCGCTACATCGAGCAGCATGGGAGGGATCCGGTCATCGAGCTGGAAGCGCAACTCGCGCCCCTCTGGGGAGACGCCCAGCGCGAGCGCTTGGTCGAGTGGCCCCTGGCGGTGCGGGTGGGGCGCAAACCTTGAGTGCCCGTACCCTCGTCACCTTTCGCGACGGGGTCAGCTGCAGGCGTGAGCCCGAGGGACCGCTTGGCCTCACGCTTTTTGGCCGCACTCGGGACCGCCCCGACGAGATGGCCTCGGTGGCCTTCTCCGGGCCCGCACCGGAAGGGTTGCCGGAGGCGCTCGAAGCCGCCACTGTCGAGCAGCTCGCGGACGGCACGTATCGAATTTCCTGCGAGGGCGGGGAGTGGCGCGTGTCGGCGACGGCTGCCCACCTGCATCGCGAGATCGCGACCGCTTTTTATCGCGTCGTGCCGCCGCGGCGGCCGCCATGGCGGCGGCGCGTTTTCTTCCGCATCTTGCTGGCTCTAGCGCGCCGACGTGCGGGCCAATGGTTGCTGTTTGCCTTGCGACGGCACTGAGGTCGGCTAGACAATTTTGGTTGATCAACCAGGAGCCTCCTGTCGATGCAGACCGGTTTGTACGCTCTAGCCTTCGTGGCGGGCCTCTTGCTGACGGTTCAGGTGGGTCTGAATGCGGCCCTGCGCAACGCGTTCGGAAACCCCGCAACGGCTGCGTTGGCAAACTTCATGGTCGGTACGGCCGGCCTGCTCGCTTACCTGTTGATCACACGCGCGGAATGGCCGGGCAGGACGGCGCTGGCTGGCGCCCCGGCGTGGGCGTGGCTCGGTGGCCTGTTAGGTGCGTTCTACGTCGCCTCGAGCGTCGTCGTGGGACCGCGACTCGGCGCCGCCGCCTTGCTTGCCCTCACCGTATTCGGACAGCTCGTCGCCTCGCTCGTCGTGGACAATTACGGCTGGCTCGGATTTCCGCAGCAAGCGTTGACGGCGACTCGCCTCGTCGGCGCGGCGCTGTTACTTGCAGGTGTCATTCTCATCGTGCGCTAGATACCGAAACAAGGCTCGCCTTTCGGGGCGCTCGCGAGCGCGCCTCGCTACGACATCGGCGAGCGCAGCTCGATGACCGACCCAGCCCGAACCGGTTTCGCGCGCCGGGCGCTGGCGAGCGATGCGTACACGGCGGTCTGCGCCTGAAAGGCCTTCTGCCAGGTGAATTGACGCAACACGCGCGCGCGGGCGGCTGCGCCGAGAGCTTCGACATCGCGCTCGAACAGCGCGCTGATAGCCTCAGCCATCTGCTCGCCGCTGTTGGGCTCTGCGAGCATACCGACGGTGTTATCCACGAATTCCGGAATGGCGCCGGCGCGAGCGGCCACGACCGGACGCCCACACGCCATCGCTTCGAGAATCACCAAGCCGAAGGTCTCCTTGGTGCCAGCGTGCACGAGCGCGTCGGCGGATGCGAGCCACTGCGCGAGCTCGAGGCTATCCCTGCGGTAGGGCAGCAGCGACACGTTGGCGCTGGGTCTGGCCTCCCGGTCCCCGCCGATCAGTACGAGGTGGTAAGGGGCCCCGAGCCGCGCAAATGCATGCAGGAGCACGGGCAGGTTCTTCTCGCCGGCGAAGCGGCCGGCGTACGCAAGCAGGCGCACCTTCGAGGACAAACCGAGCCGGGCGCGCAAATCGGGCGAGCGGCGCTCGGGCCTGAAGATGTCGGCATCGACGCCGAGCGGCTGATGCACCGCGTGCTGCACTCCCAGGCTGTTGAGGAATTCGCACATCGAGCGGCTGGGCGCGAACACGAGGTCGAGATGCTCGTAGAGCCAACGGACGTAGCGGCCGACGACGCGCTCGCTCAGCGAGCCGATCCGCCGGCCGACGAGTTGCGGAAAATTGGAATGGTAGAAAGCAGCGACCGGCACGCCGCGGCGCCGTGCGACCATCCAAGCACTCCAGGCAGGGTGAAAGGCATCTCCAGCCTCGATGAAGTCGGGCTCGAGGGAGTCCAGGGTGCGATTCCACGCGCGCGGATTGAGCGGCAGGCGATAGTTGAACGTGCCCGGTATCGTCAAGGCCGCCAGCGTAGACACCGCTCCGCGGTTCACTTCGGTGCGCGGTCCGGGTACGACGATCGAGTGCTCCCACGAGGTGTGCGCGCTCAGCCAGGCGTGCTTTGCCGACAGGTAGCGTTTGACCCCGCCGCTGGTGGGCGAATAGAACAGAGTCGTGTCGACCAGATGCATGCGCTTATCCGACTGACGATCCCTTGCGTGCCAGCAAGCTCCGGACCTGCATTGCACATTCTCGGCCGCAGCGCTGTCAAGCGCGTGAGCTTGCTCGGAGGCGTCCTACACAACAGGGGCGGCGTCAGGAAGCCCGGTCGCGGCGCCGGACGACGGCGCGCTAGGAAGCGCGCGAGCGCAGTCCCGGAGACACGAGCGCGGCGCTCAGTGCCTCGAAGATCACCGGTTTCACCAGGTGCTCGTCGAAGCCGGCCTCGGCGGTCTTGCGCCGGTCCTCCAGTTGTCCGTATCCCGACAGCGCGATGAGTCGCGTCTGTTGGAACCTGGGATCCGCACGCACGGCGCGTGCCACGGCATAGCCGTCCATGCCCGGCATTCCCAGGTCGAGGATGATGGCGTCCGGCCCGAAATCCTCGCTGGCGGCGACGGCATCGCGGCCGCTGTAGACGACCCGTACGTCGTGGCCCGAATAGGACAACATGATGCCCAGACTGTCCGCTGCGTCCACGTTGTCGTCCACGACCAGGATGCGGCTGCTCGCGCACTTGCGTGTCCCATCTTCTCGCGCGTCGCGCAGTTTCGCAGGCTTCTCGCTGAGCGGGAGACGCAGCAGAAACTCACTGCCCTTGCCCGGGCCCTCGCTGCTGGCGACGATTGTTCCGCCGTGCAGCTCGGCGATGCTGCGGGCGAGGCTCAGCCCCACGCCCAGTCCGCCCTGCACGGCGTGCTCCGGGCCGGCAGCCTGCGCGAACAGCTCGAACACGTTGGCCAACGCCTCCGGCGTCATGCCGATTCCGGTGTCGCTCACCCGAACCTCCGCCAGCCCGCCCTCGGCACCGGCCCTGACGGTGATGTGCCCGCCGTCGGATGAATACTTCGCCGCGTTGTTGAGGAGGTTCGCGAGCAGCTGCGGCAAGCGTGTCCGATCCGCCTGAATCCACACCGCCTCTTCAGGCAGGTACACATCAAGGTGATGACCCCTGGAGTCTATCTGCGGGCGCGCCAGCTCGACCGCGCTTGCGATCATCGTGGCGAGCTGCACCTGTTCCAGCTCCAGTACGATCTTTCCGGAGCGGATGCGTGCGACATCGAGCAGGTCATCGACGAGCCGCACCAGATGACGCAGTTGACGCTCCATCAGTGCGCGCGTGCGCACGAGGATGGATGCGTCTGAGCCCCCCAAAGCCAACAGCTCGAGGGCGTTCTGCAGGGGCGCCAGCGGATTACGCAGCTCGTGACCCAGGACGGCGAGGAACTCGTCCTTGCGTCTATCCGCCGCCGCGAGCTCTTCGGCCTGTCGTGCCAGGCGCTCCTCACTCAATCTCAGGCGGGCGTAGTCCGCGCTGCGACGGCGCTCGGCGCGATTGCGCTCCGCGGTCGCGGCACCGAGGAACAGCCCGGTGACGGACACGACCGCCATGAAGAGTGTGACCTGCAGCAGGCTGCTGTCCATCGAGGCGGTGACGAACGGTCCGCGTCCTTTGAGCGTCGCGACGATACTGACGACGGCCGCACCCAGTACGAGCGTCGCGGTGCCGTGTTGCCCCAGTCTGAGCGCGGCCCAGATGACCGCGGGGAAGATCAGATAGTGCACCGGATAGGGAACGCTCGCGCCGTGATCGACGAATACGGCCAGGCTCAATACCAGCATCGCTACCATGAGCAGCAGCGCTTCGCTCAGCCGGTCGAAGCGCCACTCACGCCTGGCCTGGTCGACCCAAACGAATAGAAACGGGGCGCCCACCAGATCGCTGACGGCGTCCCCGATCCACCATGGGGACCACGATGAGCTGAAGGCGCTCCAGGGCGACACTCCTGTAACGCACAAGCCGAGCACGCCCACGGTCGCGCCGACGGCGGTGCTCACGCAGGCGGCGAGCAGGAACAGGGAAGCGACGTCGTGCAGCCGCCGCAGCGAAGGGTGAAATCCTACCCGCACCAATGCGGTGGCCCCGATGAGGGCCTCCAGAGTGTCGCCGACGGAAATCCAGGCCGCCGTGAGCACCGGGGTGCCGTTCACCAGGTTCGCCGCCAGCGAGGCGAGCGCGATGGCCGGCCAGAGACGCCGCCCGCGCAGTACCAGGATCGCGAGCGCAATTCCGGTGTCGGGCCAGACGAGCGAGATCTGCTTGGAACCCGAGGCGAGCTGCAATCCGGCCCAGCCTGCACCGTAGTACACCAGCGCGACCAGGAGCAGCTCGGTCAAATGAGCCGGTCGCAACCACCGGGCGCGGGCCAGCGTCGCCCCTGCCGGGGAGGCCGTCGTGGTGGATTTTCCGGCAGGCGTCTCCAAGGGGTCTCCCGGCCTCCAGGCGGCGGCGATGTGCGCTGGCGTGGGCCCCGGCGGGGCGCAACGGAACCGATGTTACGAATCCGACGGGGGCGTGACAATCGAAGGGCTGTCGCCAGAGTGCTACGCTTGGGTCAAGCCGCGCGGCCGCTCGAGCGCGGCCACTATCCCCGGCCTGCGGTCAGGACAGCAGCGCGGAGCGGGGGCGTGGCCGCACCGTAATACATGCGCAGCGACGCCCGCGTAATGTCGCGGACCATCGAACGGACAGGATCCATGGGGAGCGGGGGCAGCCCCGGGGGCGCTGGCCGGCAGGCGCGGGGGTCCATCCACCGTCGACGGGCGATCTAACACCAGCAAACATGTCGATGCCTACGCCAGCCACGTCGCGGCTCACGCGACTGCTCGACCTGAGCACCCACATCGAGCCGCATGAGCGCCGCGCGGTGGCGCTGGCGTTGCTGTGCAACTTCATGATGCTGGGGAGCTATTACATCCTCAAGCCCGTGCGCGACACGACCGCGACGGTGTTTGGAGCGGACCAGCTGCAGTACCTGTTCACGGGAACGTTCATCGGTACGCTGATCGCCTCGCCGTTGTACACCTGGGTCGCCGCTCGCGTGACGATCAGGCGCCTGCTGCCGGGCGTGTTCTGGTTGTGGGTGCTGAACATAGTGCTGTTCGAGTGGCTGTTCCATCGCTCGCCGGACAGCCGGGCCGTTGCCGCTGCGTACTACTGGTGGTTCAGCGTCGCCAACCTTTTCATGATCTCGGTGTTCTGGAGCCTGATGGCGGACCTGTTCGCCGCCCCTCAGGCGACCCGGCTGTTCGCCCTGATCGCCGCGGGCGGCAGCATCGGCGCCATCGCCGGCCCGCTGGTGACACGCTTTGGCGTGCATTCGCTCGGGTTGAGCGGCCTGTTGTCGGTGGCGGCCGCCGGCTTTGCGCTGGTGATCGTGTTGGTGCATCTGCTGATGCGCGAGAAGGACCGCCTGCGCGCGAGCGGCGCAGAGGCACAGCACACGACACTCGACCACGGACTTCCCGGCAATCCCTTTGCGGGATTCGGCGAGGTCCTGAAATCCAGCTTCTCGCGCAATCAGGCCGCGTTCATGGTGCTCATGACCTGGGTAGCCACCGTAGCCTACTTCTTCCAGACGGACATCATCGCCCAGCGTTTCAGTGCCGTGGAGGCCCGCACCGTCGCGGTCTCCGACATCGCGCTGTTCGTCAACGTCGCCAGCGCCATCGTCCTGACTTTCGGCCTCGGGCGCTTCGTCACCCGCTTCGGTGTGACCGCCGGGCTGCTCTTGAACCCGATCATCATGGTCGTGGCGTTCGTGGCCCTGGCGCTGTCGCCGACGCTGCTGATGATTCAGGCTCTGCAGGTCGCGCGCCAGGTCGGTCAGTACGCCATCGCGCGGCCGAGCCGGGAGATCTGCTTTACGGTGGTGGAGCAGGGAAGCCGCTACAAGACCAAGAACGTCATCGACGTCGTTGCCTACCGTCTCGGTGATGTCGTCTCCGCCTGGATTCTGACGGCGCTGCGGGCAGCCGGGTTCCGCCTGTACGGAGCGACCGGTGCCGGGGTCGTGTTCTCGGTCCTGTGGGGCGGCGCGGCGCTGATGCTTGGGCGGCGCTACGAGCACCTGCGGGCACAGCGTGCGGCGTCGGCACCCGCTAGGACTTTTCGCTCGGCGCCGCAGACTCTCACGCGCCCGCCGGCAGGGGGTTGAGGCCCTGAGCGATTATCGCGCAGTGTTGTTTCCATTGATCACATTTCCTTTGACGGCCACCGCTATCCGCGCGGCCGGGGAGTTGGCTATAGTCACCCGCCGCTGCGTGCCCCCCACACACCGCTTCCGGGAACCATCATGAACCAGACTGACAATCCGTCCGGGTTTGCGCGCCTGCTGAAAGCGGTCGCCAACGTCGAGCCGCTGGAGGTCAAGGCGGTCTCGATCTCCTTCGTCTACTTCTTCTTCCTGATGGCCAGCTACTTCATCCTGCGGCCGCTGCGCGACACCATGGGCACGATCTATGGCGTCAATCACCTGCAGGAGCTGTTCACCGGCACGTTCCTGGTGAGCTTCATCGTGGCGCCGCTGTACGCCGGATTTGCCTCGCGCATCCGGCTGGCGACGTTCCTGCCGTGGGTGTACGGCGTCATCGCCATCAGCATGGTGGCCTTCTACTTCGCGTTCGAGGCCAACGAGAGCAGCCGCATCCTCGCAGCGGCGTTCTATGTCTGGCTCAGCACGCTCAACATGCTGATCATCTCGGTCTTCTGGAGCATGATGGCGGACATCTTCTCCAGCACCCAGGCCAAGCGCCTGTTCGGCTTCATTGCCGCGGGCGGCACGGTCGGCACCATCGTCGCGCCGGCCTTCATCACCTTTTTCGTCAAGACGGTCGGCGCCAACACGCTGCTGTTGATCTCGGGCGCGGGATTCCTGATCACCGCGCTGCTGGTGCGGGTGTTGGAGGGAGAGAAGCGCAGATTCTCCGCCAACGACACTGCCGTGCAGCGCACCAGCCTGGACAGGAGCCTGGGCGGCAATCCCTTCGATGGCTTCGTGCTGCTGTTCAAGTCGCGCTATCTGCTGATGATCGCGCTGTTCCTGCTGCTGATGACCTGGATCTCCACCGTGATCTACTTCCAGCTCGGGGACCTCATCAGTCATCAGTTCGCCTCCAAGGCGGCCCGCACCCAGGCCTACGCCGCGATCGATCTCGCGACCAACTCCATTGCCGTGGTGGTGCAGCTGTTTGGCACCGGGCGCTTCATCAAGCGCTTCGGAGTGACCACCGGGCTGCTGATCAACCCCATCGTCATGGTGCTCGCTTTCCTGGCCGTCGCGCTCTTTCCGGCGCTGCTGGTACTCGGCTCGATCCAGGTGCTGCGGCGCGCGGCCGAGTACGCGGTGGCAAAGCCGAGCCGCGATATGCTCTTCACCGTGGTCGACCAGCAGTCGAAGTACAAGGCCAAGAACGTTATCGACACCGTGGTGTATCGCTTCGGTGACCTGAGCTCATCCTGGATCAGCGCCGCCATTCTTCCGTTCGGCGTAGCGGGGCTGGCGATCTTCGGTGCCATCGTTGCAGTGGCCTGGTTCCCGATCGCCTACCTGCTGGGCAAGCGGTTCGAGGCGGTGCGTGGCGATGAATCGGCCGCGGTACAATCGGCGCCGGCGCGGGCCCATTGAATCAGGCGGCGCTCGGGCGCTGCTCGCTTTCGATGGAGCGCCGTGCCGCGGCGGCCGCTTCGGCGACTTCGAGGGCTTTCGCGAAACGTTCGTCGCGGGATTTGGCGAGCAGCGTGCTCAACAGCGCCTCCAGGTGAGCGAACTGTGAGGGCAGTGGGGGCATGGGCGAGTGGACGTGTTGCTGCAGCACGTCCATCGCGGAGCTTCCGGTGAACGGCCGGCGGCCGGTGAGCATCTCGTAGAGAATCACCCCGAGGCTATAAAAATCCGAGCGGGCATCGAGCGCCTCGCCCAGCGCCTGCTCCGGACTCATGTAATAGGGAGAGCCGCGCAACACGCCGGTGCGGGTGCTCTGAGTGGTGCTGCCATCCAGGGAGCGTGCGAGCCCGAAATCGATCAGCGCGATATTGCCGTTCTCGCGCAACATCACGTTCGCGGGTTTCAGATCGCGGTGCAGAAGTCCGACGTCGTGCACGACCTGCAGCGCCATCGCGATCTGCTCGACGTAGCGCAGCGCTTCCTCCTCCGTCATGCGTTGATGGATGCGCGCTTTGAGGTCCCCGCGCGGTAGATATTCCATCGCGATGAACTCGTGGCCGGCGTGCACGCCGTAGTCGTAGATCCGCACGACTGCCGGATCCTTGATGGCGACGATGGCAGTGTATTCGCGCTCGAGAAACTGGCGGCCGGCCGCCTCGTCGCGCATCGTCTTGGAGACCTTCAGCGCGATGTTGTGTCCGAGGGCGGTGCTGGTGGCCAGGTACACCGCGGCCTTCTCGGAGTCTCCGATCAGGGCGCGGATCGTGTAGCCGGGGATGAAGTCCGGCGCAGGCATCGGATCCGGCGGTGAGGATTCGGCTTCCGCGTCGGCGGCGGCCTGCGCTTCGGCCGCGCGGCGTGCCCGTGCCTCGGCCTCTTCGGCCAGGGCCGCCAGACGCCGTGCCACGCGCTTCTCGATACGTCGCAACGCAATCTTGACGGCCGTCTTGAGCCGCTCGGGCGTCATCAAGCGCTTGGGGATATAGTCCACCGCCCCCAGCTGCAAGGCCCGCACGGCCGTGAGCTCATTGCCCTCCTCGGCAACGACGATCACCGGGGGGCCGCCCGACTTTTCCCGCAATTGGCGTAGCACCTCGATGCCGAGGGCTTCCGGGTCTTCTGGACTCGATCCAAAAGGTGCGGTCAGCATCAGCACGTCGCAATCGCGGCCGGAGAGGGTTTCCTCCAGGCAGTCGAGGCCCGGGATCGTGACCGAGCTCACCGTCGCGTCCGGGCAAAGCGCCTCCAAGTGGTGGCACAGCCACTCGGCATAGCGAAGGTCGCGGTCGACGACCAGGAGTCTGGACGGCATACGGGGGCGTTTCGGCATTGCCTACTATTGCAGGGCGAAGCGCACCCGGACACGAGCGAGCTGGTCCACGGTCTGGCCGTTGCGCACCACCGGACGGTAGTGCCATTTCCGGACCGCTTCCATGGCCGACTGCTCAAAAATGCCAACCGGCTCGGCGCCGACGATCGAGACGTCCGTCGTAGTGCCGTCGCTTTTAACAGTAAATTGCACATCCACCCAGCCGGTCAGACCGCGGGTGGCCGCAGCATTCGGGAAGCTGGGGGCTACGTAGTAGGTACGCTGCAGACTGCCCGCCGAGATGACCTGCGGGGCGCCCGGTTTTGCAGCGCTCTGGGCGCCGGCGATGTCCCGGTTGACGTCGGCGATACTGGCCTCGTCGGCACCGGCATCGTGCGCCTCTGCGAGCCAGCGCCTGGCGGCGGCGTAGTCCTGCTTCCGTACGGCCCCGCGCGCCTCATCCAGCGTGCGCGTGGCAAAGGACTGTCGGGCCAGCAGGGTCGAGGGGTGCGTGGGGTCCGACTGTACCAACTGCGCAAGATAGAACCTTGCGCTGTCGCCAGCCGGGTCGTCCACTTTGCCCTGCGTCAGGCGCTGGTTGAAAAGAAGAGCCAGCCGCGCCATTGCGTCTGCCTTCGCAGTCGTGCGAACGCGTTGCTCCTCGCGTGTCAGCGAGTTGAGGTCGTCGCGGCTCACGCCCGTGTCATTGGCGGCCTGGATCCAACGATCGGCCTGATCGGCGTTGCCGGCGGTGAGTGACTTGCGGGCTTCGGTGACGAGGCGCTCGCCAAGTTGTCGCGCCGCCTGCTTCACGTTGCTGTCGTTGGGAGCGATCGCACGCGCGGACTCGATGTAGAACCGGGCATTGTCCTGTGCCGGCTCGATGAGTTGGCCGCGGCGCGTGCGGTCCGCCGACTTGCGCAGATATTCACTGATGCGATCGTCGAATTTCTTCTGCTCGAGCTCGCGGCGCGCCTCGGCCACGAGGCTGGAGCGCCCGGCCTTGGATCCGTCGAGCACTGCGATCGCCTGCTCGAGGTTGCCGCCGGCCGCCGCCTGCCGTGCTTGCATCAGTACCGCGCGCTCGCGCTCCTTGCCGATTTCCGCCGTCAGAAACGCGACGCGGACGTGATCCGGCTTGATGGCCCGCGCCTGGTCGGTGAGCTTCTGCGCTTCGTCGATGTGTTGCGCCAGCAGTTGCTGTTCGGCCGCCGATAGGAGCTTGTCGATCACTTTTTCGAGGCCGTCGCCGGCGCGCGGGTCGTTGGCGTTTCTGCGCCGCGCTTGCGCGTAGAGATCGGCGGCGTTCTCTTCGGGCGGACTCACGTAAGCGCCCGCGGCAAAGGCTTTGTTCGCTCGGGCCAGCAGACTCTCCAACACCTCGTCCCGTGCAGTGTTCGCCAGCGAGGCATCGCTCGCGCCCGCGGTGGGCGTCGCAGGGTGCGCCAACTCGGGTTTACGCAGAGCGAGCCATACGGCGAGCAACGCCAGCGCGCCGAGTGCCGCTCCGCCGCCAACCAACAGTGCAGGAGGAAGGGCAGCGCGTTGAGGTTGAAGGACCGGCAGCGTGCCCGTCGCCTCTATGAATCCCGCGTGCTCCTGGCCGTGGCGCCGCCACGCGGCCTCGACGAACAGCCGCACCCGCTGTTCCGATACGGGCTTGTGCAGGAAGCGGTAGACGGTACCGCCGGTGATCTGTGTAGCCAGGGCGCTCTGATCGTCGATGCCGCCGGCGACGATCAGCACGAGATCCGGAAACTGCGACTTCAGACGGTCGGTGAGCCTCTCGATCGGGCTGGTGACGGACTGGGCATCGATGATCGCAACACCGGCGTGCTCGGCGATGAGTTGGGCCGCGAGATCCGATTCCGCTCCCACCGTAAAGATGTCGTGATCGTGTCCGAGTATCTGCAGTGTTTCCACGAGCGCGCTGTCCGTGCTCAGCACGATCAGACTCTCGCGGGTCACCGACTCGGGACGTGGAAAGGCGCTCACGGCCGGATCTCCGCCGTGCCCACAGCGTGTCTTACCGTGTTATAGGCGCGCGCATCGCAATAGCGATCCAACGGGCGTCCCGCAGGGCCCGTCGAACGGAAAAAAGCGACGCAGCGGGCAGACACCGCGCTACCCGTGGGCGGAATCGTCGAAGCCAGTCATGACTCCCTTTTGCGATCTGCGCACCTGGAGCGCAAAGTCTCCGGGCAGACCGTCTCGAGCTTGGGCCCGTATACTCCAAATTCTCGCAGCGCCTGCCTCAGTTTGATGACCCCGCCGAGGCTTGCTCCATGCACCGGGGGGAGCGCCCTCCGGCGTGCACTGCACTGCGCATGGTGTCAATCAATGGCGCGCACCGCAACCCCGATATACGCTCAAGATGGATCACAACCGCTATTCGCGCCGGAGCCGGAAAGAGTTCAGGGCGGCCGCGCCGGAGTATCTGGCGGCGGCGAGCGGCGATCCACAGCAGGTTGCGCTCGCCACGCTGATCGAGCGATCGACCAACACCGGTGCCGGGGCTCTGTGACCTGCGCGTCACCGGGCGCAAATGCTCGGTACGCTCCAGAGTGAGCCGCGACTACGGCCGGGGCAGTAGAAATTTCGTCCCCTGGTGATCCAGAACCACCCCGTCCTGGGTGATGGTGTCCACGCGCGTCGTCCCGTCGGGGAGCAGGTCGCCCTCCCGCTCCTTCTTCATGTTGATCAGAACGAAGCGCTTCTGCGGATTGGCGTCATAGGCGTGCATATCCAGGCGCAGCTCGGGAATGCCCGCGCCGCTGGACACCTGGGAATACAGCGGGACCCCTTCAGCGGTGCCGCGCGTGACATGGAAACCGAGGCTGGGAGCCTTGCCGGGCTCGGTCGCCGGGGCGTAGTCGTCGGGGTTCGGGGTCGCCTCTCCAGCGGCGGCCTGGGCTGCCCTGGAGGCTGCCTGGGGGTTTCCGGCACGGTCAGCGCCGCCCGTGGAATCCTCCTCCGGCGGCAGATCCGAATACGCCGCGGGGCTGGTACCTGCAGAGGCACGCGGCGCCGCAGGCCCCTGGCCGCCTGCGATGAACGTGGAGGGGCCCTGATTCGGCGGCGCGCTGGCCGGTGCCTGCGGAGCGGCCGGCGGCGGCGGGGGCGTGTAGGCGGTTGCAGCGGGCGGCGGAGCGGGCGCCGCAGCGGGAGCCGGGGCCGGCACGTTGGCTGAGGCGACCGTCGGCGTGTCGGGCTCATGCGAGGGCCGACGCAGCAGCGCCCAGGCAACGATGACGAGGTTGATTCCCAGGAGCACGATCAAGCCGATGGCCCAATACGGGAGCTGGCTGCGCGGCGCGGCCACCTTGACCTCATACAGGGCCGGACCGCTCTGCCGCTGGCGATCGCTCTCGGATTTCTTCAATGCGTCGAGGATGAATGACATCGATCAGCCGCCGTGGGTATTCGCAACATACAGCAGGGGCGAGTCCGGCGGAGCCGCGCCGGCGGCCAGCGCCGTCGCCAGCACGATCTGGGTCTGGACACCGGCGATCCCGTCCACCGCCAGCCGGTGGTCGCGTTGGAAGTCGCGCACCAGCTTGCTCAGGTCGGCATCGAACACGTCGCTGACGGGGCCGTCGGTGTGCGTCCCCTGAACGCGCTGCAGGCTCTGGCGCAGCCATCGTACGGCGTCCCCGCGCATCCCTTCCGACAGTGCCTTGACCTGCGCAGTGCCCGGCCGCCACAGCATCACGAAGTCTCCCAGCCAGTAGCGGGCGAGATCCGCAATTCCAACATCCAGCGCCGCGCCGCCGATCTGCAGATGGGCCTGCTCGTCGTCGAGTCCCTTGAGCACGACCTGGTGCGAGCCGCCCGAGTCATCGCTGAGCATCAGAATCGCCGGGCGGTTGTAGAGCCGGAGTTGTCCGAAGGAGCCGCGCTGCGTCAGACACTCGAGTCCCTGCTTGGAGGCCTGTGAGCAGGGATCGACGCCGCCGCGCGCGTAATGAATCCCCCAGAGGCCGAACAGCGCGCCGAAGGCGCTGTCGGTGTCCGTATCCGCCGTATGCTTCGCGAACACCTCGTGCATGTTTGCAGCAGGCGGCGGGGCCTCAGGTGAGCGTGCACCGGCCGCCGCCGCCGGAGTCGTTGCGGTGGCGGGTGTCGCTGCGGCGAGCTTGGGCTGAGAGGACGCTCTGGGTACCACGCCCGCGGCGACCCGCGTCCCAACATCATGGGCCGCCGGAGGGTCCGCCACCGTTCGCAGGGAAGTCGATTTCCACGGCTGGAACGCGAGGAGCGCCACTGCGGCGAGCAGCAGTACGACGGCCGTAGCGCCGGTGGCGGCCCACGGCATCCAGTAGGGCGTGAAGCGGCGACCGAAGACTTCCGTGGCGGCATTGCGCACCAGGTTCGAGGTGACGCGGTGCCTGTCCATCGAGTACGCGCCGAGCAGGGCGCGATCGCAGATGATGTTGATGACGCGCGGCACTCCGCCGGAGAGGCGATAGACCTCGTGCAGCGCCGGGCCGGAGAACACGTCGCTGGTGGCTCCTGCGACGCGCAGACGGTGGCGTACGTACGCCGCCGTCTCTTCGTTGGACAGCGGGTTCAGGTGGTAGCGGCCCGTCACACGCTGGGCGAGCTGGCGCAGCTCGAAGCTGCCGAGCAGCTCGCGCAGCTCCGGCTGGCCGATCAGGATGATCTGCAGGAGCTTCTGTGTGTTGGTTTCCAGGTTGGTGAGCAGGCGCACCTGCTCCAGCACTTCGGGCGCGAGGTTCTGCGCCTCGTCCACCACCACCACGACTCGGCGGCCGCCTGCGTGTGCGCGCAGCAGATACTGATTGAGGATGTCGACGAGGTCCTTGCGGCTCTCGGCGGCGGAGTCCGGCACTCCGATGCCCACTTCCTCGCAGATCGTGAGCAGGAACTCCGGCGCGGTCATGCGCGGGTTCAGGATCAGGGCGATCTCGGCGTTCTTCGGAACTTGCGCCAGGAGCGAGCGCACGACGGTCGTCTTGCCGGTGCCCACCTCGCCGGTGAGCTGCACGAAGCCACCCGCCTCATTGATGCCATAGAGCAGGTGAGCGAGAGCCTCGGCGTGGCGCTCGCTCAAATACAGGTAGCGCGGATCGGGCGTGATCGCGAAAGGTTTCTCGTTGAGGCCGAAGAACGAGGTGTACATCAGTCACTACTTGAGTGTGTTGGCGCGGCGCAGAGCCCGGCTTCCAAAGCGAGCACGCGCCTCATCGAGGGCTGCATCGAGCCGCGTCGCGTGCGACGGCGCGTCCTCGAACAGGCCTAGCTGGGAAGCGGGACTCAGGTCAGTCAAGACCACCCCCAGGAGACGAAGTTTCGCTCCCTTGTTCTGAGTTAGCCAGCGGGTCAGCAGGCCTTGGGCGATTTGGGCAATGGTACGCCCATCGTGTGTCGGGGGCGCGACGCTGCGCTGGCGCGTGAACGTCGCAAAGTCCCCACGCCGGATCTTCACCCCGACACACCCGGTCATGAGGCGTTTGGCGCGCAGACGCCCGCAGGCGAGGTCGGCGATCCTCGCCAATTGCGCTTGCAGCACCCGGGGATCGCCCAGGTCACGCTCGAACGTGTCCTCGGCACTGAGGGACTTCTCCTCCAGGTCCGGCAGGACGGGCCGGTCGTCGATGCCCGCCGCGCGTTCCCGGATGCGCCTCGTGTATCGGCCGAACAACGGCCAAAGCAGCGCATCCGGGGCGGTTCGCAGCTGGGCAAACGTCTGGATGCCCAGCTCCTCGACGCGGGCGCCGGTCTTGCGGCCCAACCCGGGCAGCCGGCGGATGGGCAGGGGGTCGAGCACCTGCCGCAGGATCTGCTCCGTCACGACGGTGAGGCCATCGGGCTTGTTCAGATCGGAGGCAATCTTGGCGACCAGCTTGTTGGGCGCGACCCCCACGGAGGCGGTCAAACCGGTAATGGCCTTGATCCGGTCCTTGATGTGCCGAGCGATGCCGGGAGCCTCTCCCAACAGCGCACGGGAGGCAGTCACGTCGAGGAAAGCCTCATCGAGCGATAGCCCCTGGACGAGGGGGGTGACCTCGTGGAACACCGAAAAAACCTGCTCGGAGACCTCCTTGTAGCGCTGCATCCGGGGCTGGATGCACACCGCATCCGGACACAGGCGCAGGGCGGTGGCCATCGGCATGGCCGAGTGCACCCCGAATCTGCGGACCTCATAGTTGGCCGCGGCAACGACGCCGCGGCCACGGGTCCCGCCGACGATGACCGGCTTGCCGGCCAAGCTTGGGTCGTCGCGCTGTTCCACGGACGCGTAGAACGCGTCCATGTCCACGTGGAGTACGGCGCGGGTCATAGAGGGGCCGGCTTGCCGGTTTTCCGGCACCTGAGAGCTCCCGGTGCCGGCCCACCACAGACCGGCGCTTACTGGGTGACCGTGATCGTAATCTTCTTCGAGATCACAGGGGGGTTATGCGGCACGTGCTTGTAGTCGCCCAGCACGAGCTGCAGGGTGTGCTTGCCCGGAGGCAGCATCAGGGTGGTTTCGGTCTGGGCCTTGCCGAAATGCACGATCTTGTCCGGGATGGCCGGGAGCGGGGAATTCAGGTCGGACGGCACGGGCGTGTCGATCAGCAGGTGGTGATGCCCGCTGTTCTCGGCCTGCTGGCCGGCCGGCGCCAGCGTCATCCCTTTGATGCCGAACTTCACCGTCACGGGTGAGGTGACCTTGGCGCCGTTCTTGGGGCTGACGATGTACACCTTGGCACCGGGCGGCGAGGGGGTACGGTCCTGGGCCCAGGCGGCCGAAGCCGCGAGGGCGAGCACGGCGACTGCAATCCTTGATAACGCCCGGAGGGCGGCCCCGGAGGGGCGAGGCGTGGAGCGCCGAGTAATCATGCGCATGGCGAGTGTCTCCATTTGATGTTCTTCGCGGGTCGGTTCCGCGCCGGCAAGCTTAAGTCACCCTGCGCTCGACGGGCACCCTTTTCAGTGGCGCCCGGCTTCGCGACTTCAGGCGACGTGGACACTCGATCTCGAGGCCGCCGCATCCTCATCCGGTTGCGCGAGCGTGCCGAGCTCGTGCGGCGCGAAATCGTCGACGTGGATGAGATTCATGCACTTGCGGTCGTAGTCCCGCAATGACGCTGCCTCGGTCTCCGAGATGATACCCACGGCGAGCGCCTGTTGGATCCGGCCGGGAAGCTCGAGCGCCGTGACTTTGCCGGTCCTCACGCCATCGATGCGGATGCGTTTCTCGATCGCCTCGGCGCCCTCTGCGAGCAGCAGCACTTCCTGCAGCAAGCCGAGCGGATTGCCGGGCTCCAGCGTCCAGTAGATGTACTGACACAACCTCTCGCGCGCGTCCGTCGGCGTCGTCACGAGCTGCGCGACCGCATGCCCCAACCTGTCTGCGGGAGCCGAATAGGCGCGCCCGCGCGTGAAGATGAATGCCCGCAGCACGCCCGCCAGCAAGCGATTCGGGAAGTTGCGCAGAAACCCATGCATCTGCTCCTGCGCGTGATACAACAAGTTGCGGCAGGCCCACTCCACGATCGGCAGGTCCTCTTCCGGCCGCCCCTGGTTCTCGTGGTGCTTCAGCACCATCGAGGCGAGGTACATGCACGACAGCACATCGCCCAGCCGTGCCGACAGGTTCTCCTTCTTCTTGAGGTAGCCGCCCAGCGTGAGCATCGCCACATCCACGGCGAACGCGAACGACGCGCTGAAGCGGACGATGTGCTGGTAATAGCGCGCCGTCGGTCCCTCAACCGGCACTGCCGTGAAGCGCGCGTGCGTCAGCGCCATGATCAGCGAACGCACGGCATTCGAGATCGTGAAACCGACATGGCCGAAGAGCGCGCGGTCGAAATCGTCGACGCCCTTGGCGCGGTCGGGGTTGCGCGCCGCGGTCATCTCCTTGAGCACGAACGGATGACAGCGCAACGCGCCCTGTCCGAAGATGATGAGACTGCGCGTCAGCAGGTTGGCGCCCTCGACGGTGATCGCAATCGGCACCACCTCGTAACCGCGGCCCAGGTAGTTTCTGGGGCCGAGGCAGATGCCTTTGCCGCCGTGTATGTCCATGGCGTCGTTGGCTACCTGCCGGCCCATCTCCGTCACGTGGTATTTCAACATCGCCGAGGGTACGGAAGGCTTTTCGCCGCCGTCGATGGCGCCGGCAGTGACCGAGCGGGCGGCATCCATGGTGTAGGTCAGCCCGACCATGCGCGCCAGCACCGCTTCGACTCCCTCGAACCGCCCGACCGGCATGTTGAACTGGCGACGGATGCGCGCGTAGGCGCCGGTCGAACAGCTCGCAGCCTTGGCGCCGCCGGTGGCATTGGAGGGCAGGGAGATGCAGCGGCCTACCGAGAGCTGCTCGACCAGCATGCGCCAGCCGCTGCCGGCCATCTTCGGTCCGCCGATGATGCAATCGAGCGGCACGAACACGTCCTTGCCCTGGATGGGCCCGTTCTGGAACGGGATGTTGAGCGGGAAGTGGCGCCGCCCGATGCTCATGCCGGGCGTGTTGCGCGGCAGCAGCGCGCAGGTGATGCCGATGTCGGTCTTGTCGCCGAGCAGCTTGTCCGGATCGAACATGCGGAACGCAAGTCCCACGACGGTGGCGATCGGCGCCAGCGTGATATAGCGCTTGGCAAAGTTCAGGCGCAGCCCGAGCACTTCGCGGCCCTGCCACGTGCCGCGGCACACGATCCCGGTGTCGGGAATGGAGGCGGCATCCGAGCCCGCGCGCGGGCTGGTAAGAGCGAAGCACGGGATTTCTTCCCCACGCGCCAGCCGCGGCAGGTAGTAATCCTTCTGTTCCTGGGTGCCGTAATGGTTGAGCAGCTCGGCAGGGCCGAGAGAGTTAGGAACGGCAACCGTGGAGGAAGCTGTGGCGCTGCGGCTCGCGATCTTGGCAAGCACACAGGAATGTGCGTACGCCGAGAACTCCAGGCCGCCATACTTCTTCGGGATGATCATCGCGAAGAAGCCCTCCGACTTGAGGTAATCCCACACGTGCGGCGGCATGTCGCCGCGCTCGTGGGTGATGTGCCAGTCATCGAGCATGCGGCACAACTCATCGCAGGGCCCTTCGAGGAACTGCTGCTCTTCGGCGGACAGCTGCGGCGGCTTCGCCGCGAGCAGCTTGGACCACTTGGGCGCTCCGGTGAACAGCTCACCGTCCCACCAGACGGTGCCCGCCTCCAGTGCCTCGCGCTCGGTCTGTGACATCGTCGGCAGCAGCTTCAGGTAGGCCCTCATGAAGGGCCGGGTGATCACCGCTTTGCGCAAGGGTCGCACGTTGAGCAGCCACAGCGACACCAGGAGCAGCCACAGAAAGCCCTTCCACACACCGGCGGGAGCGCTCTGGCCTCCCCAGAGCGTGTAGGCAGCCAGCAGGACGGTGAACGTGACCGTGAAGGCCAGCAGTGGAAGGCGCTTGTAGGCGAGGAACAGGACCGCTGCGACGAAGATCAGGGTGATGATGCCGCCAACCTGGGTGACGGCGTACACCGCTGCCGCGACGAGTAGAACGGTGATGATCGCGCCCAGCATGGCCTGCTCCCGTGCGCTGGGTGCAGCGCACATTTGACTCCAGCCGCCGCGCAGCGAACGCGGCGACTGGATGACTATAGCGCGCCTATCCGAGAAGTGCCTTGACCCCCTCACGCTCTTCACGTAGCTCCGCGTCGGTGGCGTCCATGCGCTTGCGACTGAATTCATCGACCGAGAGCCCCTGCACGATCTGGTATTCGCCGTCCTTGATGGTGACGGGGTACGAATAGATGACGCCCTCCTTGATGCCGTAGCTGCCGTCCGCAGGCACGGCCATGCTGACCCAGTCTCCGGCGGCAGTGCCGTGTACCCAGGTGTGTACGTGGTCCAGTGCGGCAGATCCCGCTGAGGCTGCGGAGGAGGATCCGCGGGCCTTGATCACGGCTGCACCACGCTGCTGTACGACGGGAATGAACGTCTCCTCGATCCACTTCCGATCGACCAGGGACTTGGCGGGCTTGCCGTCGACGGTTGCGTGACTGAGGTCGGGATACTGCGTCGCGGAATGATTGCCCCAGATGATCATGCGCCGGAGGGCTGAGACATGCGTGCCCGTCTTGGCGGCAAGCTGCGAGATGGCGCGGTTGTGATCGAGGCGCGTCATTGCCGTGAAATTGCGCGGGTTCAGATCCCTCGCGTTGGCGCGCGCGATCAGCGCGTTGGTGTTGGCGGGGTTGCCGACCACGAGCACTTTGACGTTGCGATGGGCAACTTCATTCAGCGCCTTGCCCTGAGCGGAGAAGATCTGGGCGTTGGCCAACAGCAGGTCCTTGCGCTCCATTCCGGGCCCGCGCGGCCGTGCTCCAACCAACATCGCGACGTCGCAGTCGCGGAAGGCCACCTTGGCGTCGTCGGTAGCCACGATGTTGTTGAGTGTCGGGAATGCACAGTCGTTCAGCTCCATCACGACGCCCTGCAGGCCGGCAAGCGCCGGTGTGATCTCCAGCAGACGCAGATTCACGGGCTGATCCGGGCCCAGCATCTGGCCGGAAGCGACACGGAAGGCGAGGGCATAGCCGATCTGGCCGGCAGCACCGGTGATGGCGACATTCAGAGCGGGCTTCATCGCGGGCGGTTCCTAGGTAAAAGGGCCGAAATTGTAGCGTCCCGGGGCATCCATGACTCGGTGCTCACGCGCCTCGCCCTCCGGGCCGCCTGAATCGCGCGCGCTGCGCGCTCCCAGTCGGACCGGGTTCGGCCTCGCGGCCCCCCGCCGCATGCGCAGGTCTCCCCACGGGCTTCTGGCGCATCGGCGGCCTCCGCCGAAGGGGGCTAGGAACGGCCTTCCGGGCAGTTTGCTGATATGGCTTGACACTCATCTAGTGTTGTAGTTCAATACATCACCAATTGAGGGGCACACACAGAGCAGCTCCCCACATACAGGAGACGAGGAGACCGACATGAGCACCGTGAACACCGCTGTCAAAACCCTGCTTTGCGGCGTCGCCGCGACTCTGGCGACCTTGACCATGAGCTGGAGCGTGGTGCATACCACCGCGACGTTCCCCTACTCAGCCGAGGTGAGTGTTGCTCACCCTGCGGTGACCAGAGTGGCTCTTCAGCCCAGGCACCAGTGGATCGGCCAGCCGGCGCCTGCTGTTTTGGTAGATTAGTCCGCTGGCACACCGACCTTGGACGCGACCGGAAATTTGATGGATCCGCAGTGGGACGACAGCCTGCCGATTTACCGGCAACTGCGAGACCGGGTGGTGGCGATGATTCTCGAGGGCGTCCTGAAAGAGGGCGACCCGCTACCCTCGGTCCGCAGCGTCGCGGCGGAATTCCGTCTGAACCCCCTGACGGTCCTCAAGGGGTACCAGCAGCTGGTCGATGAGCAGCTGGTCGAGAAGCGGCGCGGCCTGGGAATGTACGTCAGCGACGGGGCCCGCAAGGCGCTGATGAAAGACGAGCGCCAGCGCTTCCTGGAAACCGAGTGGCCCAAGGTCTTCGCCACCATCCAGCGCCTCGGCCTGTCCGCTCAGGAGCTGCTGCGCACGGGCGCGCCTGCTCCGGACACACCGTATCCGACACAAGGTGGTGCCGGGGGCCCGGCAACCGCGCAAGGTAACGGCAATGACCACGATGATTGAAGCGCGAGGCTTGACCAAGTCCTTCGGGGCCAAGCGCGCGCTGGATGGCGTGAGCTTTACAGTAGCTCCGGGCCGGATCGTCGGCCTCATCGGTCCCAACGGCGCCGGCAAGACGACGGCGTTGAAAGCGCTGCTGGGCCTGACCTCCTTCGAGGGGCAGCTCCAGGTCATGGGTCGCGACCCGCGCGCGCAGCGCGACGAGCTGATGCGCGATGTGTGCTTCATCGCCGATGTCGCCGTGCTGCCCCGGTGGCTGCGGGTCAGCCAGGCCATCGAGTTCGTTGCCAGTGTGCACCCGCGCTTCGACCGGGCGCGTGCCGAGGGCTTTTTGAGCAAGACGGACATTCGCCCGCGGAGCCGCGTGCGCGAGCTGTCCAAGGGCATGGTCACCCAGCTGCACCTCGCCCTCATCCTGGCGATCGATGCGCGGCTGCTGGTGTTGGATGAGCCGACCCTCGGCCTGGATCTGCTCTATCGGCGGCAGTTCTACGACACGCTGCTGAACGACTACTTCAGCGCCGAGCGCACCATTCTCCTCACCACGCACCAGGTGGAGGAGATCGAGAACCTGCTGAGCGATGTGCTGTTCATCAACCACGGCCGGGTCACGCTCGACAGCACCGTCGAGGCTCTGGCGCAGCGCTATGTGCAGCTGACGGTCGGTGCCGACAACCTGGCCCACGCACGCTTGCTCGAGCCCTTCTTCGAGCGGGAGATCTTCGGCCGCACGGTCATGTTGTTCGAAGGACGCTCGTCCGGGGAGCTGGCGCGGCTCGGGGAGCTGCGGACGCCGTCGATCGCAGACCTGTTCGTCGCCAAGATGCAAGGAGCCGCAGCATGACTGACGCTGCCGCCGAGAGCCCCATGCCCGTACAGACGGTGGCGTCACGCCCCGTGGCAATACCCGTCTGGCAGGTCATGATCGCGCTCATTCGCCGCGAGTACTGGGAGCATCGCGCACTGTGGACGGCGCCGTTGATCACCGGCGGGCTGATGGTGCTCACCACCCTGCTGGCCAACTTCGGCAAGAACCAGTGGGGGACATTCCCGGGTTTCGGCCCTGGCGGCCCGAGCGCCGATCCGCGCGCGGTCGGTATCATGATCAGCTCGGCGAGACAGATCGGCGTAGCAGTGCCGCTGTGCATCGCTGCGGTCGTGACGGTCTTTTTCTATCTGCTGTCCTCGCTCTATGACGAGCGCAAGGATCGCAGCATCCTGTTCTGGAAGTCGCTGCCCGTCTCGGATGCGGCGACGGTACTCTCCAAGCTGCTCGTCGCGCTCGTGGCCGTGCCGCTGAGCGTGTTTGTCGCCGCAATAGTGACGGATGTGCTGCAGCGGTGGGTCTGGGACATCCGCTACGCGCTGCACCTCGTGGGCGGTCCGGAATTCATCTGGGATCCGGTCGCCTGGGTGAAGGTCGAAGCGTTCATGCTGCTGATCCTGGCGCTCGCCGTGCTGTGGTACGCGCCGATCGCTGCGTACCTGATGGTGATCTCGGCCTGGTCGCGTCGCAATGCGTTCCTGTGGGCGGTATTGCCGCCGCTGATCCTGACCGTGGTGGAGCGCATCGCCTTCGGCACCCGCTACCTGAACGACCTGCTGCTCTACCGTCTGGGCGGCATCTGGTTCGATCTCTGGAACAACATCCGCTCCCACGGGCCTCCCGGCAGCCCGTTCTGGAAACAGCACACCTACCCTTCCGTGTTCGACATGGTCAGCTTCCCCGACCTGTTCATGAACATCGATCTGTGGATCGGGCTGATCGTCACCGCCGCTCTCGTCTACGCCGCCATCCGCATCCGTCGTTACCGCGACGACACCTAGCCTCGCCTCGCCGGGGTCCGATAGGCCCCGGTTATCACCGCGATCCGAACAGACGATTGGGCGCCGTTGCACCCATAGGGGACAATTCCTCAGGAAATGAAGGAATTACATCACCGGAGGACCCCATGTACGATACCCGTAACGATCTACCCGCTGACACGCGCACGCGAGTCGTGGAGCTGCTGAACGCGCGCCTGGCCGATGCGATCGATCTGGGCACGCAGGCGAAGCAGGCTCACTGGAATGTGAAGGGACCGAGCTTCATTGCCCTGCACGAGCTGTTCGACAAGGTCGCGGAAGGCACGGAAGAGCACATCGACACGCTCGCGGAGCGGATCACTGCGCTGGGAGGCGTCGCGCAGGGTACGATTGCCGCGGTCGCGAAGGCGACGAGCCTCAAGCCGTACCCAACAGGCATTGCCGAGGGACTGCAGCATGTGGATGCTCTATCTGCAGCACTGGCCGATTTCGGCGCGAAGGTGCGCACGGGGATCGATCAGGCGGCGCGCCTCGGCGATGCGGACACCGCCGACGTGTTCACCGAGATTTCCCGCGAGACCGACAAGAGCCTCTGGTTCCTCGAGGCGCATCTGGCGGCGCAGCGCTGAGGCCTCGACGGGCGGGGCTGATGGCTGGGCGCATCGCGGTGGCTGGCCGTACGGCGCTGACGCCGGGGCGCACGGCGCTGCTGGCCTCCGCGGGAGGGCAGCGCAGGCTTGAGCACCCTCCTCGACGTGCATCGCGGGGAGGGCAGTCTCGAGCTGCAGCTCTCCGGTGAATGGCGGGCCCTGAAGATGCCCGAGATCGACGCCGCGCTCGCGGCGCTGGATCTCACCGGCATCAGCAAGGTCGTGATCGTCGCGGACCGCGTCGCTGCGCTGGATCTGTCCGGAGCATGGCGGCTGCGAGAGCTGGTGCGACAGCTGGCGTCGCAGCAGATCCAGGCCACCTTTCGCGCAGCTGAGCCGGATCAGCTGCGGCTGGTCGACCAGACACTCTCGGACGCGGCGGTCCCGGGGCGGCCCGCATCGCCGGAAACGACCGCCGCCGTCGATACACACCTCGAGGTGGCCATCCGGCGGCCCCTCATCGATATCGGGCGCAGCTCCATACGCTTCGTGCGCCACCTGCGCCATGGCGTGGCGTTCCTCGGCCGCGTATCCGTGACATTCGCACGGGCGCTATTGCAGCCGCACCGGCTACGCCCGATCTCGATTGCACGTCACGTCTATGACACGGGGATCACTGCGATTCCGATCGTTGCGCTGATCGCCTTTCTGATCAGCGTCATCATCGCTTACATGAGCGCCCAGCAGCTCATCAGCTTCGGCGCCACGATCTTCGTCGTCGACCTGGTCACTATCGGCGTGCTGCGGGAGCTGGGGGTGCTGCTGACGGCGATCATCGTCGCCGGGCGCTCCGGGAGCGCCTTCGCGGCCGAGATCGGAGCGATGCGGCTGAACGAGGAAGTCGATGCCCTGATCGCCACCGGCGTGGATCCCTTCGAGGTGCTGGTCCTGCCGCGGGTGCTGGGGTTGATCATCGCCCTGCCGCTGCTGACGGTGATCGCCGACATCATCGGCCTGATGGGCGGTGCGCTCCTGTGCCGCTTCCTGCTCGATATGCCCCTCACCCAGTTCGTGGACCGTGTGAACGAAGCGATCGCGCCCACCACATTCTGGGTCGGCATCATCAAGGCCCCCGTGTTCGCGCTCGCGATCGCATTGGCGGGCGCCTACCGGGGCATGCAGGTACGCGGCTCTTCGCGCGAGCTGGGTCGGCTCACCACCGTCTCCGTCGTTCAGTCGATCTTCCTCGTCATCCTGGCCGACGCGGTGTTCGCCGTTCTGTTCCTCGAGCTGGACGTATGAGGTACCCGATACTGGAGGTGCGCGGGCTCGTGAACCGGTTCGGGGCGCAGGTGGTGCACGACGGGCTCAACATGGAGGTCTATGAGGACGAGGTGTTCGGAATCGTCGGCGGCTCCGGTGCGGGCAAGTCCGTGCTGCTGCGAAGCGTGCTGGGGTTGCGGCGCGCCCAGGCGGGAGTGATCCGGATCGAGGGGCGGGACATTACGCAGATGTCCCCCACGCAGCTGCGCACGGTGAAGGCGCACTACGGCGTCACATTCCAGGAAGGAGCTCTGTTCTCTTCGCTGACGGTGTTGCAGAACGTGCAACTCCCGATGATCGAGCACGTAGACCTGGCCGCGCACGAGCTCGAGGAGCTGGCGATGCTCAAGATCCGCCTGGTCGGCCTCGAGCCGGACGCGGCACGAAAGCTCCCCTCGCAGCTGTCCGGAGGGATGATCAAGCGGGCCGCGCTTGCTCGGGCGCTCGCGCTCGATCCGAGGCTGCTGTTCCTGGATGAGCCGACGTCGGGGCTCGATCCCATCAGCGCCGCGGAATTCGACGAGTTGGTGCTCTATCTGCAGAAGCAGCTGCGTCTGACCGTGGTGATGATTACCCACGATCTGGACACAATCTTCCGTACCTGCAATCGTGTCGGTGTGATCGTCGACCGGCACATGGAAGCGGATACGCTGGAGCGCATCGTCAACAATCCACATCCGTGGATCCAGGCCTATTTCCACGGCGAACGCGCGCGTACGCGCCTGGAGCATCCGCATGGAGCGTGAAGCAAACTATGCAGCCGTCGGCGCCTTCGTCCTGATCGTCGCACTGATCGGCGCCTTGTTCGTGTATTGGTACTCGGATACGCGCGAGCACAGGAGCTACCAGCGGTACGAGATCTACTTCGACGGGAGTGTCAGTGGCCTCGCTCGCGGCGCGGCCGTGCGCTATCTAGGCGTGGACGTAGGCCGTGTCGTGACCATGCGAGTCGATCCGCGGGATGCCGGTCGCGTCCAGGTCGTCGCCGACATCGACTCGTCGGCCCCGATATCGTCCGCGACGGTCGCGGAGCTCTCGCTGCAGGGCGTGACCGGATTGCTGTACATCGATCTGCAGACCGTGCGCGACAATCGTCAGCTCATTCCGGCAGTCCCCAGCGAGAAGTACCCCGTCATCCGCTCGGCGCACTCCGGATTCGACGTGTTCCTCGCCAGCCTGCCGGAAGTCGTTGCCTCCGCCGGCAAAGTCATCGAGCGCGCCGGCCGGCTGCTCAATGACAGCAACATCGATTCGCTGTCGCACTCGTTTGCCAACATGGAAAAGGCGACGGCGGAGCTTCCGGACACCCTGCGCCAGGTCAACTCGCTGGTGCTCGACCTGCGCAGCGCCGCCAAAGAGCTGGCGGCGACGGCGGACAGCACTCACTCGGTCGTGCAGTCGGCCGGGCCCGAGATCGTGGCCGCCGTGCAGCATGCGCGGACGGCGGCCGACCACCTCTCGGAAGCCACCGGGCAGCTGGATCGGATCATCGCGGACAACCGCCAGGACGTCCGCTCTTTCACCCGCGAGGGGTTGCCGGACCTGGAGCGCTTTCTGCGCGAAGGGCGCACCGCCGCGGAACAGATTCAGGAGCTTTCGCGTAGCCTGCGTGAGAATCCCTCCCAGATTCTCTACCAGCCGCCGGAGCGAGGCGTGGAGATCCCGCGATGATCAGACCAGCTGCGGCGCAAGCCGCCATCGTGCCGCTGCTGCTGCTCGCCGGCTGCTCGGGGCTGCTGCGCAGCAACGTGCCGCCCGAGCAGGTGTACTACCTGCGCGCCCGGATGGCAGCGACTGCCAACGCGCACCCGGCCAACTTGCCCGCCGTGCGTGTCGGGAGGCCGGTTCCGGGCCCCGGCCTGGACTCATCCCACATCATGTTGCTGGAGTCCGATCGGCGCATGAGCTTCTACACCGCCAGCCGCTGGCCGGCGGTGCTTCACGAGGTCGTGGAAGAGCTGACGGTGGAGTCCCTGCGCGAGTCGGGCTCGTGGTCGGATGTCCAGAGCTCGGAGAGCGCCTTTCCGGCGGAGTACGTGCTGCAGATCAGGATCCGGAGGTTCGATGCGGACTACGAGACGAGCGGCGCTGCACATGCCAGCGCCCCTCCGCAGGTGCATGTGGTCTTCGACTGTACGTTCGGCCGCCGCGCGGGGCGTGAGGTGATCTCGACGTTCGTGGCGGAGGGCTCGGCTCCTGCGGCTGCCAACAAGCTCAGCGACGTGGTGGCGGCTTTCGAGGACGCTACCAACATGGCGCTGTCCTCGGTGGTCACTCATGTCGCAGATGCCGCTGCCGCGGCCGGTCAGAAAGTTGACAGCCCGGTGACCTCCATGACCCGATAAAGCCAGTACTGCGACTGGGCGGGGTCGGAGTAGACCGCAAAGTCGGCCGTGTACTCGATCCCGAGAGCCGCGCGGTTGGTCCACAGAGTGTCGTAGTAGTCCAGCAGCTGTGTCGCCAGACCCGAGGCGCGCCCGACCTCAACGCTCATGTTCGCCTCCAGGTTGTAGTCCTCGAGGTTGCGCCGCGTGAGGTTCGCTGAGCCCAGCGTGAACCACAGCCGCTGCGCCCCGTACACCATGACGAGCTTGGTGTGGAACTGCTCGCCGTGCGTGCGGTACCAGCGAACGTGGATCTTCCCATCGCTGGCCGAGACCAGCTCGCTCGCCACGCTGGTGTTGGGGATGCCGGATTTGGCGTGGCCGAAGGCGTCCTTGTTAGGGTCGAGGATCAGGCGGATCGCGGCGCCGCGGCGGCTGGCATCCAGCAGCGCTTCGATGACGGCGCGGTCGGAGAGGTAGAACATCGCGATGTCGATATTGTC